>ERZ651768.397-NODE-397-length-33041-cov-14.765775_pt1 | contig 33041 bp, 28 predicted proteins | sample MGYA00514754_ERZ651768 | MGnify/ENA metagenome assembly ERZ651768
ATTTATTGGATGGCCGTTATGCTGGAAGGTGGTGAACAACCAGAATTCATTGCCCGAAGACTGGTAATTCTTGCAGCGGAAGATGTTGGCAACGCAGATCCGCAAGCCTTACCATTGGCTGTGGCTGGATCTCAGGCCGTTCATATGATTGGTATGCCAGAAGGAGCGATCGTTCTTTCTCAGGTAACCACGTATTTGGCCAGCGCTCCCAAATCAAATGCGTCATATTTGGCAGTTAATAAAGCACAAGAGCGCGTAAGAAAAGATGGAACTCCAGGTGTGCCGTTACATTTACGTAATGCACCAACACAACTAATGAAGGAAGAGAATTATGGTAAGGACTATGATTATCCACATAATCATCCGGATCATTTTACAATAGCAAAATATTTCCCCAAGGATATGGAAGAAATATTTTATCAACCTACAAATTTGGGCTATGAGAACTTCATTCGTGAAAGATTAATAAAATACTGGCCAGATCGATATAAACAATAATGCACTACATCATATTGATACTAAGTATACCACTAGCAATATTTGCTGAGGATCGACTGCGATTAAGAAGAGCTGATGTCCTTGAAAATGTTGTAATTGATGGGCAAGCAGTCCAATACCTTACAGGAAATGTCGTCTTTGAAAAAGGGCCAATGACTATTAATTGTACCAAAGCAATAAATATTGAAAAAACCGGGCAAGGATCGATGATTGGTAATGTAAAAGTAGTTAATGATAATCAATCGATAACCTGCGATTCTTTGCATTATGATTCACCAAACGATATATTACATGGCTTTGGTAATGCACGTGCTTGGGATAATGACTATGATCTCTTAGCAGATACTCTTGTGTATTATTCCAATCTGGACAGCGGAATTGCCCGGGGAAACGCAGAACTCTCGCAGAATAATCAGATCATTACCTCTCATTCAATATATTACGCTAAACACGCGGGCGAAGATGCAGTTTCATATACAGCAGAAGGTGATGTTACGATTCTAGAAGATGAACGAAAGGCAACATGTGGTCTAGCTATCTATAACCGCGAGGATCAAACTACTTGGCTAAAGTTAGACCCACACGTTAATGAAAAAGATCAGACAATTTCCGGAAGTGAAATAATTTTACGTTACAAAGATGATGTCATGGAACATCTCTATATACCTGCTCAAGCGCATGTAACTACTCTTACAAAAGGATTGCGGGAAATAACAACCAGCAATAATGATACTGCTGCTACAACCCGATCAGAAGTACAATTCATAGATGACCTAACGGGTAGTAGTCTGCAAGGTTTCTTTGATGCGGGACAAATGGATTCCCTACAAGTAGAAGGCATGGCTACAACGCTATATCATGTTTTCGAAGATTCTATATACCAAGGGAAAAATATTGCTTCTGGAGATACAATTATTATGAGTTTTGATGGAAACAACCTAGACCATATAGTTGTATCTGGCGGTTCTCGAGGAGAATACACACCGGACTCTGTAACCGCTACTATTGATGGACAAATAATTTATTCATCCAAGATCATTGATTATATGGTTGATCAAGAACAAACGGATCTACATGGGAACGCAAAGATCCACTACACAAATATGGATTTAGACGCGGGTTTTATAAATGTTGATTGGAAATCCAACATGTTAAATGCCACACCGCAGAGTAATCTTGATTCAAATTTCATCTATCAAAAACCAACTATTTTAGAACAAGGTCGTGATCCCATGACTGGTGATGAAATGACATACAATCTAACTTCAAAGAAGGGGCGTGTAACCAAAGGAAGAACCAGCGCAGATGATGGTTTTTATACCGGTAGCAATATAAGAAATCAAGATAAAGAAACTTTTTATATTGATAATAGCACTTACACAACCTGTGACCTTGAGGTGCCCCATTTTCATTTTGCTAGTGATGAAATGAAAATGATCAATGACGATAAGGTGATCGCACGACCTATTGTGTTATATATAACTAATATCCCTATTATCGGCTTACCATTTGGAATCTTTCCACATAAGGCTGGTCGACGACAATCAGGCTGGATAATGCCTGGTTACGGTGAGAGCAGTTATCGAGGACAGTTTCTTGATGGTTTTGGTTATTATTGGGCTCCTAATGAATTTTGGGATTCAAAACTAACAACCAGCCTGGCTGACAGACAGGGTTTAACGCTTCGGTTAACAAATAATTACCGTAAGCGTTATGGTTTTTCAGGCGGAATACATTTAGAAACCAAGCAGCATTTTTTGTCCTCACTAGCAAAACAAGATCGAGATTTATTGGAATTGGGTCAAAATGTAAAAAGCGACTATGTGGTCCGCTGGAATCATAATCAAGTAATGCGCAACAACCAAACATTCCGAGTCAACGCAAAATATTATAGTAGCGGTGATTATAATCAACGAACTGGACTAGATGTAGAGCGACGCTTAAACCAACAAGCTATTTCCAATGCAACCTATAGTAAACGTTGGAAAAAATCGAATAATTCGATCAGTGTAAATCTATCTTCGAAAAGAGACTTGATGGTCGACAATAAGGCAGATTCAAATAGTGTGTTTTACCAATCACCTACAACTATAGGCAAACAACTTGTTATCACCACAAATACGCTGCCAAAAATGTCGTTTCGCCATGGTCAGAGTAAATTGTTTAAGACAAATGCCGTTAATAAAAAATGGTACCATAATATATCCTGGAATTACTCCGCTAACCTGAATAATAGACTAGAGAATTACTATGAATCAATTGAGGATTCCTCATTTGAATACATTTGGGATAATTCGGTACGGACAACAACCAAATCAGCAGTCACTCATAGTATGTCTGTTACCGCTCCGCAAAAAATATTCAAGTACATATCATTAAATCCTAGCATACAGTTAAAATCTGACTGGGTTGATAGAACGTTTTTTGCTGATACTACGACAGGGTCATTTCAGCCATTGGAACAACAGGGTTTTGCTCACCGAACAATTTTTTCATCTTTTAATCTTGGAATGAATACAAAACTTTACGGTCTTTTTCCAATCAAAATCGGTTCTATTCATTCAATCAGGCATGTCGCTTCTCCGACAATAGGTTATTCATATTCACCGGATTACACAAAACCATTATTTGGCATGGATCTGGGGTATTTTCAGGAATACACTGATAGTAATGGTGAAACAGCGTATTTTGATCGTTTTTCCGGAACCACTGCCGGTAGTACGCCGCGGCAAGAACGACAAGCGATGACTTTTTCATTAAACAATGTGTTTCAAGCCAAGAAGATGGACGGAGATAAAGAAAAAAAGATTGATTTATTTTCCTGGCGTATGAACACAAGTTATAACTTTGTTGCCGACCAGTTCCCATTATCAAATCTATCATCATCCTTGCGAGCAAAAGTCGCAAAAAAACTGAATCTTGATCTACGGTTATCTCATGATTTTTATCAATATGATTCAACAATAGGACAGCGGATAAATTCTTTAAACTTAAATGACTCAGGCATCCCTAAACCACGCTTAATAAATGCACGTTTATCGACAGGATTCAAATTTGAAGGGAAACGGCTTGGTGCTACTAAAACAGAAGAAGATGTACAAGATACCTCAGTAATAGGGGATAATCTTGATGAACCCAAATTCGGTAACCGTTCAGGCGGGAAAAATAATGTTATCCCGGGCGGTAAACTCTGGTCCACATCCTTAAGTTTCAGCTATAGCATGAATAAAGCAAACCCATCAAATCCTATTGAAACATTCTGGATGTCATCGAACACTTCCATACAGGTGACCCGTAACTGGCGTGTGCAGTATAACGCACGATTTGACGTCCTTAATAAAGACCTGGTCAGCCACAATTTTTCAATATACCGTGATTTACACTGCTGGGAAATGTCCATAAATTGGACACCTAATGGTTATGGTTCTGGATTCTATTTGAAAATCAATGTTAAATCACCTACGCTCCAAGATTTAAAACTGGAAAGACGTGGTGGCATATTTACTAGAAGAGCCAATTTCTAGTTTTATTATCCTCAAAAACCGGTGCAAATTTGAACAGCATGTTTGCCTGAATTATGTATTGTCCATCCTGCCAAGCTGAATTCATAGATAGTATTACTATTTGCAGTGATTGCAATATTTCGCTGGTTGAAAATATGGCACTAAACGAAACTCTAGAAAATATTAATTGGGTCAAGGTAAAAGAATTGCCAGGAAAAGTTTTTGGTGAGATGATGGGAGAGGTATTAGACTCAGCTGAAATACCCTATTTCCTGAAATCGGATTGGTCAGCTTCCGCATATAATATTGCGCCAGCTGGTTTAGTAGGTAGCTATGTGCAAGTATATGTACCGGAAAATTTTTATAATAAGGCCAATAGTTTATTAAATGAATTGATGGATTAAATATGGAATTTCGTTCAATAAAAGGCACCTATGATATCTTGCCAAATGATGCAGATCGCTGGCAGCGTGTTGAAACACGCGTTCGGGAATTCATAATTCGGGCTGGGTACAGTGAAATACGAACACCGGCATTTGAAAGAACTGAGTTATTTACACGAAGCGTTGGTGAAGATAGTGATGTTGTATCTAAAGAAATGTACAGCTGGACAGACCAGGGTGGAACAGGTCTTACTCTAAAACCTGAATATACAGCTTCTGTTATACGATCCTACCTTCAACACAATCTTGGCGCAAAATCGCCTTTAACAAAACTTTATTACATGGGTAGCCTTTTTCGACGGGAAAGACCACAGAAAGGTCGGTACCGCCAGTTTCGTCAATATGGTATTGAAGCGATAGGGTCACGACATCCGGAGCAGGATGCAGAAATAATTGCCATAGCATATGAACTACTTGTTGAACTAGGCATCAAAGATATTACCTTGAAATTGAATAGTATTGGCTCAACAGAATGTCGAAATAAATACCGTCATGCATTAAAGGATTTTCTCCAACCGAATCTTGATAAACTTTCTGAAACCAGCAGAAAGCGATTTGATTCAAATCCGCTACGAATATTGGATACAAAAATTGATTTTGAGATAGCACTACTACAAGACGCCCCAACAATAACTAACTTTTTAACACCCAATGATGCCGGTCATTTCGAAGAAGTGCAAATATACTTAAAGGCACTTGGTGTACCCTTCGCTTTGGATCCGACACTTGTTCGGGGGCTGGATTATTATACTCGTACAACATTTGAAATCATTTCTGGTAATCTGGGCGCGCAAGATGCGCTATGCGGTGGCGGCAGATACGATAAACTTATTGAAACTTTAGGTGGAAAACCCACTCCAGCCGTTGGTTTTGCAGCTGGTTTTGAAAGGATACTGATTGCCATGGATGAAGTTGACGCAGATCCGATAATCCAAACTGATAAGATTTATTTAATTGGACTTGGTGATGCTGTTAGGCCAACCATGTTGAAAATTCTTAACAAAGTAAGAAAGGCTGGGTTTAATATGGAATTCGATTCATTGCGACGCAGTATAAAATCCCAAATGCGTGAAGCCAATAAAATAGGAGCATCTCTTGCGATTATTATCGGGGATAAAGAATTGAAAGAAAAATCTGTGCAAATCAAAGATCTTGAGAATAGTCAGCAAGAATCAATTCCAATTGATTCAATTATTTCATATATCCAGAGTTTGAATTAACCAATTCTTTCACCTACATTAATATATAGAGAAGAATACGATGAAAATACAGTTGTATAAAATATGAGAAATGTAAATTCGGCGTCGCTATGAGTCAAAAATCTATCATCATTGTGGAATCTCCTGCCAAGGCGAAAACGATATCAAAGTATCTCGGTGATGAATTTGAAGTCCTTGCTTGTGTAGGCCATGTTAAGGATTTGCCTCGAGGTTCTTTGGGAGTGGATGTAGACAATGACTTTACCATGGAATTAGTGGTGCTTGATGACAAAAAAGATTTCTTCAAAACACTAAGAAAAAAAGCAAAAAATTCACCAGAAATTATTCTAGCTACAGATCCAGATCGTGAAGGAGAAGCTATTGCAGCGCATATAGCTTCCGAAGTTCCAGATACAAAACTTTCACGAGTACAATTTACTGAAATCACTAATTCTGGTGTCAAAGGTGGGATGGAACACAGAATCGAAATTGATGAAAACCTTGTTGAGGCTCAACGAACTCGTCGCGTAATTGACCGCCTAGTTGGCTATAAAATATCACCTGTATTATGGAGTACGCTGCAGAAAAATATGAGCTTTGTAAAGGAATCGCTTTCTGCCGGTCGGGTACAATCTGCTGCATTAAAAATAATCATTGATAGAGAACGAAAACGTTCCAAGTTTAAACAAATAACATATTTTGGCTTAACATCTAAATTGACTACACTCGATGAAGAAATCTTCAATGCGCGACTATATAACCTGGATTCCAAACGCGTTGCCCGGGGTAGAGATTTTGATCAAGAAAGCGGTGAATTGACAAAAAACAATTTAATAGCCTTAAGTGAATCACAGGCCAAAGCACTTGTAAAAGAGTTAAGATCTGGTCCTTGGGTTGTGTCAAAAGTTGAAGAAAAGCCGAAAACTTCAAACCCGCGTCCACCCTTTACCACGAGCACATTACAGCAGGAAGCAGCACGAAAACTAAAATTCAATACCCGCAAAACTATGAGTATTGCTCAACGACTTTATGAAGCAGGTTATATTACCTATATGCGTACTGACTCAACACACCTTTCTGGAGAAGCAATAAGCGCAGCTCGAGCAGAAATAAAAAAACTATTCGGGGATGACTTCTTACCTGCCAAACCAAGAGAGTATAAAAGCAAAGTTAAGAATGCCCAAGAAGCACATGAGGCAATTAGACCCGCTGGTAGAACCTTTAGGCCAATTGAGCAGGGAGCAAATACTATTAGTGAAGAAGAAGCCAAACTATATGAGTTAATATGGAAACGTACAATAGCTTGCCAGATGCCATCCGCAAAATTGAAACAAACAACTGTCACTATAGAAAATCAAAATTCTGAATTCAGAGCGAATGGCCAGGTTATTTTATTTCCTGGCTATATGAAAGTATATGTTGAAGGCAAAGATGATCCCAAATCTATTATTGCTAACAAAGAAAATGTTCTGCCGGAAATAAAAGAAAATGATCATCTGGGTTGTGATAATCTTACAATTGATGAATCAACAACAAAACCACCCGCTAGATTTACTGAAGCCAGCCTAGTCAAAGAAATGGAAGCAAATGGTATTGGACGACCCTCTACATACTCATCGATCATCAATAAAATTCAACAGAAAGATTATGTACGAAATAACAACAGATCCCTAACGCCAACTTTTCTAGCAGTGGCAGTAACTCAATTACTTGAAAATCATTTTGAACCACTAGTGGATGTAAAATTCACTGCGCAGATGGAAGATGGTCTTGATGCTATCGCACGTGGCGATATGAAATCCTTACCTTTTATGAAAGAATTCTATTTTGGAACAGAATCAGTTCTAGGATTGCTAAAAATGTTAGATGATAAAATTGATATTCCAAAAGCATGCATAATCCCGCTTAATGGGGATGTGAAAGAACCAATCATTGCCCGAGTAGGAAATTACGGACCATATATACAGCATGGAGATGTGCGTCGAAACATCCCCGATATTCTTGCACCTGGAGATATTACTATTGATAAGGCAATGGAAATTCTTAAAAATAATCCAGAAAATGCTGATAAAGAACTTGGTTCGGATCCTGCAAGCGGTCAAACAATTGTTTTTAAGGTTGGGCCCTATGGACCTTATATACAATTAGGTGATACAAAAACAAGAAAATCAGTACCTAAGGGAATAGATGTAAATAGCCTAGATCTTGAGTATGCATTGGCTTTACTTGCATTGCCTAGACATGTTGGAGATCACCCTGATTCTGGAGAACCGATAATGGCAGATTACGGTCGATACGGACCATACCTAAAGATGGGAAAACAAAATGCAACTCTAAAAGGTACGGAAACACCATTGGATATAACGCTTAAAAAAGCAATCGATCTTTTAGCTAACCGCAACAAAAAAAGTTCTGTTATGCGCACGCTTGGAGAACATCCAAAAAGTGGTGAAACCCTTGTTGTCAAAGATGGCAGATATGGGCCCTATATTTCAGATGGTAAAGTAAATGCATCTTTGAATAATTTGTTTGAACCGGAGATTATTACCCTGCAAGAAGCAATTGAATTAATTGATGAAAAGCGCGCAAAGGGCCCGACAAAAAAAAGACGGAAAAAACGATGAAGGGAAATAAGCAATAATAACAATGGCTGTATCCTCACTAGAAAATATTGTTTCTCTTTGCAAACGGAGGGGTTTCATTTTTCAAAGTTCTGAAATTTATGGTGGCTTTGGTGCCGTTTATGATTATGGGCCACTGGGGGTTGAACTTAAAAATAATATATCACAATCATGGTGGCGAGAAATGACTCAAGTTCATGAAAACATTGTTGGGCTTGATAGTGGGATTTTAATGCACCCTAAAATTTGGGAGGCATCAGGCCACGTGGATGAATTCAATGATCCTCTAATTGATTGTAAAAAATGTAAGGGTCGTTTTAAAGCAGATCAATATGAAAATACTCATTGTCCTGAAAAGCCATCCAAAATGGTGGGTGAATGTGATGGTGAATTGACCGAACCTAGAGATTTCAATCTGATGTTCAAAACGCAGATTGGACCAATTGAAAGTGATGGAGATGTCGCATATCTACGTCCTGAAACAGCGCAGGGTATATATGTAAATTACTTACTTGTTCAGGGCGCCATGCGACAAAAGCTGCCCTTTGGAATCGCCCAAATCGGGAAAGCATTTCGAAACGAGATTGTAGCGCGAAACTTTATATTTCGCACTCGCGAATTTGAACAAATGGAAATGCAGTATTTCGTAATACCTGGTACTGATGATGATGAATTGAATGAATGGAAAGAAAAACGCTATAATTTTTACATACAGGAATTAGGAATCAATAAAAGAAATCTAAGATTTCATAAACATGGCAAGAATGAATTGGCCCACTACGCAAAAGAAGCATGGGATATTGAGTTTGAATTCCCATTCGGCTGGGCTGAAATTGAAGGGCTTCATAATCGAACTGATTTTGATTTGCAACGCCACCAAGAGTTTTCCGGAAAAAATATGCAGTATTCAGATCAAATCTCTAATAAAAAATATTTCCCATACATCATAGAAACATCCTCAGGCTTAAACCGTATGCTATTGAGTGTACTCAGTGACGCTTATTGGGATGATTCAAAAAATGATCGTATCGTTATGAAAATTCATCCGAAATTGGCTCCCGTTAAAGCAGTTGTTTGTCCTTTAGTAAAAAAAGATGGCTTACCAGAATTAGCACGTAAAATAGTTGATGATTTAAAAAAACACTATAAAGTATTATATGATCAGCAAGGATCTATTGGGAAACGATATTATAGGCAAGATGAAGCTGGAACCCCGTTCTGTATAACTATAGACCATCAATCAATTAAAGACAATACAGTTACGCTAAGGGATAGAGATAGTCAAGATCAAGATCGAGTTGCTATTGAAAACCTGGCGACTGTAATACAAAATAAAATTGATACATATTCATGAGTAACCACCTTTCTTTGCGGTCTGGAAACCCAGTACTAAAAGCAAATACTTTTATTCAAAGACATACAGCAATTGATAATGGAACTATGACTATTACAGGCACTGTTAATAAAACAGCGTTAGGTCTTTTATTATTAATGACAACCGCAATTTTTACATGGAACATGACGCCAAACGATCCACGGGTAGGCGGTCTAATGATGGTTGGAATTTTTGGTGGATTAATTGCGGCAATGATAACTGTTTTTAAACAACATTTAGCACCGTATACCACACCAATATATGCACTTTTAGAGGGATTAGCTCTTGGAGGAATATCAAGATTTTTTGAAACACTTTATCCTGGAATTGTTAACCAGGCAATATTTCTTACTTTTGGAACGCTGGCGGCATTATTGTTTGCTTACCGGTCAGGGCTTATTAAGCCTACTGAAAATTTTAAACTAGGTATCGCTGCAGCCACCGGCGGTATTTTCTTTGTTTATATAATTAGTTTTATTCTAGGATTATTTGGAGTACAGATCCCATTAATTCACAGCAATTCTAATTTCGGAATATTGTTTTCATTTGGTGTGGTAGTTATTGCCGCTTTAAACCTAGTCCTTGATTTTGATTTCATTGAAGAAGGGGCAGAAATTGGTGCCCCTAAATATATGGAATGGTTTGGTGCTTTTGGCTTACTTGTTACGCTCATCTGGCTCTATCTTGAAATACTGCATCTACTAGCCAAATTGCAGTCTCGTCGCTAGTTATAAGTATTTAGTCAAGTAATTCAGCTATCTTATCTCGCAGTTCTTCACCACGTAAGTTTTTGGCAACAATCGTACCATTCTTATCTAGGATTATACTATGAGGTATCGCATTAACAGCGTAGAGTTTTCCAGCTGCATTGTTCCAGCCTTGTAAATCCGATACGTGGGACCAGGTGAGATTATCTTTCTCAATTGCCTTTATCCAATTATTTTTATCAGTATCTAATGAAACACCAATAATATCAAACCCATTACTATTATAGTCATTATAAACTGCGACTATATTGGGGTTTTCCCTTCTGCAAGGTCCACACCAAGACGCCCAAAAATCGATAAGTAAATAATTCTCACCAACAAGCGAGGAAAGCAAAAGTGGATTCCCGGTTGTATCATTCAAACTGAAATCAGTGAAGGAATCTCCGATCGCAACTCTATTTAAACTAGTTACTCTATCCTGCAGTGCTTTAACATATTTTGTTTTGGAAATTGAATAATCAAAATTAGATGTTATCGAATCAAGCTCAGCTAATTCAAGATAATAATTATTTTTCATAATTAAATATGCAGAAACAATACTTTTATTATTTGCGTATGCATAATCAATTGTACGTGCTAATCTTTTGCTGTCCTTTATCTCAATTAGTTCATTAAGTTTTTCAAGTCTTACTTGATCATCATTCCTTACAGCTATTCTATACTGATTATATAATGTATCAAGTTGTTTTGTTATTGATGATATGCTTTTATTAAAAGAATCCAATTCTTCCTGGGTTTCTGAACCGTTTGTAATGCCTTTGTTTATACTATCCGCATGAGCTGTAAACGCGATTTTACCTGCTTCCATAAAAATATTAGTTAAATCAGATCCCGATCTGAGATAAAACATTTCCGGTTCTTCAATTTTGCCATTGAATACTATTTCTCCTGTTATTACAGAACTAGAATCAATATTAACCCATTTCCCTGCATCTCTTTTTGACAAATAAATATTTTGTTCCAATTCACCATTAATATTGAGAGTAAGAGTAAAGTAATTTTGGGATATATGATCACTGCAACACAATATCATTATCATTAATAGAAATATATACGTTCTTTTCATCTTACTAATTTTATTATAATTTGGATTAAGCTAAATAGTTTGCTTAAAAAACAATAATCAAATCAATTGGTAAATAAACTACAAACCTTTTACTCAAACCTAAACAAACTAAATAACTAATATGAAAAAATTATTGATCTTGTATATCCTGTTGATTGGGTATATCAACGGGTCATATCCGCATCCCGTGTTTGGTGAAAATGGGATGGTTGTTTCGACCAGCCGCCAAGCTTCTATAGCTGGTATTGAAATATTAAAAAAGGGCGGTAATGCTATTGACGCTGCTTGTGCTACAGGTTTTGTATTGGCTGTCACTTCATCATCTAATGGAAATATCGGTGGCGGTGGGTTTATGGTTGTTCATAAGGAAAATAGTAAAATTTTTACATTAGATTATCGAGAAATAGCGCCAGCTGCTGCCCATCGGGATATGTTCCTTGACTCCAATGGAGAGGTTATAGATAATATGTCCTTACGAACAAGAGCAGCATCCGGAGTCCCGGGGAGTGTTGATGGATTATTAAAAGCATGGAGAGATCATGGCTCAGGTAATATATCGCGACGGGAATTACTCGCGTCTGCCATTGCTCTAGCTGAAAGAGGGTTTGAATTAACCCATTATGAAGCAAAGCGCTTTAACAATAATAAAGATTTGTTTTTAAATAATAATGCCGCTGCTAAAATATTTATCCGCGGAGATAGAAAACCCTGGAAAGCAGGAGATAGATTTATTCAAAAAGACTTGGCCAGAACTTTAAAACGAATTGCCCGGGAAGGTCGAGATGGATTTTATTCTGGAAAAACAGCTGATCTTATAATAGCAGAAATGAATAGGGGTATTGGCTTGATCACCCATGAGGATTTACTAAACTATGAATCTAAATATCGTGAGCCAATGATTGGTTCTTTCAAAGGATATGAGATTATTTCCATGGGCTTACCAAGCTCTGGAGGAACTATTCTAATCGAAATGTTAAATATGCTTGAAAATTTTTCCTTGTCAGAACTTGGCTGGAATTCATCTGAATATATCCACCTGCTGACTGAAGTTGAACGTAGGGCCTATGCTGATCGAGCCGAACACCTAGGCGACGCTGACTTTTGGACACCACCTTTATCAATGTTAACAAGTAAAAAATATGCAATAGATCGCATGAAGGATTTCTATGCAGATAAGGCAACATCAAGTACAGTTATTTTTGCTGGAGATCCGAGTGACTATGAAAGCCCCGAAACAACCCATTATTCTGTTATCGATAAAGACGGCAATGCGGTAAGCGTAACAACCACTATAAACTTAGGCTATGGCGGAGGTTTTCTTATAGAGGGTGCTGGATTTTTTCTGAACAACGAAATGGATGATTTTTCCGTCAAGCCCTGGGTACCTAATGCTTTCGGATTAGTAGGAAATGCTGCCAACGCCATCCAACCTGGGAAACGCCCCTTAAGCTCTATGACACCAACAATTGTATTAAAAAATAAAGAACCATTTATCATACTTGGCTCACCTGGCGGTTCAAGAATTATAACAGCTGTATTACAAACAATACTAAACGTAACTATTCACAATATGAACATACAAAAAGCTGTATCAGCACCAAGAGTACATTCACAATGGCTCCCTGATGTAATTATGGCTGAGTCATATAGTATAATCAAAGATGTAGAAACATCGTTAATAAACAAAGGTCACAAAATTTTACCTTATAAAAACGTTGGTGATGTAAACGCAATTTTAATAAACGAGGACGGTTATTTTGGCGGAACTGATTTAAGAGGAGAAAATACTGCTATTGGCTACTGATTAGCTGATCTTCAATTAGCTGAACAAAAATTGAAGACCCCACCAAAAGCGCATTTTCATCAATATCAAAGTGGGAACAATGATGAGGAATTGTAAGAAATTCTCGATCAGTTGGTGCAGAACCAACAAAGAAAAAACACCCGGGAATTTTTTGGGCATAATAACTGAAATCCTCTCCACCCATTGATAAATACGGAAAACCGCAGCCAGCACCGACCACTTTTTTCGCAGAGAACTTCAGTTTTTCATAGGCTGTTTCATTATTGATGGTTGGCGGATATCCGTCCATGTAAGTGAATTCAATATCTGCACCAAAGGTGCGGCTAATACCATTAATAATTTCTTCCATCCTCCTTTTAATCATTTGTCGATTATCTTCAGTATAGGCTCTGGCAGTTCCCTTTAACACAATTTCATCAGCAATTACATTGAAATTATGTCCGCCATTTATTTGACCTATAGTAACAACAGTACTTTCCAGAGGATTTGTATTTCGACTAACTATAGTTTGTAATGCTGTAACTAAATGGGCAGATACTAAAACGGCATCAACTGTCCCCTGTGGTGTTGCTCCATGACCACCAACTCCCTTAATGGTTATAGCAAATTCATCGGCAGCTGCCATTGTTGGTCCTTCTTTAATCCCAACTTCGCCATATTTTTGGTAATTCCATAAATGTATACCATATATCTCATCAACCGTATCCAAACAGCCATCCTCTATCATATAACGAGCGCCACCTCCACCCTCCTCAGCAGGTTGAAAAATAAACCGGATATTTCCTTTTAAATCTTCTTGAAATTGTTTTAAGACTGTTGCAGCACCAAGCAGCATAGCCGTATGTCCGTCATGCCCACAGGCATGCATAACTCCATCATGTAAAGAGCGGTAAGGAACGTCTCCAGTTTCCTGAATTGGTAAGGCATCCATATCGGCGCGCAAACCTATTGTCGGGCCGCTTTTATTTCCTTTAAGATTTCCTATTACTCCTGTCTTACCTATACCGGTTTCTACATCAAAACCAAGGTCTTTCATATGTTCAGCTACCAAGCCAGATGTACGGTTTTCATCAAATCCCAGTTCAGGATATTTATGAATATCTCTGCGTATAGCAATTATATCATCTGCTATTACTTCTACTTCTGGTCTTATCTTTACGGCCATCTTATAATACCATGCCCTTAATGATTTCGGTCAAAAGATTAGTAAAATCATCTTTAACCTGGGCGGATACTTTTATAACATCTTCGTGGGAAAGTGGGTCATCAATTATCCCAGCAGCGTAATTGGTAATTGTGGAAATGCCCAGAGCCTTCATTCCTAATTCAGCTGCTTCCTGGATCTCCGGAACCGTGCTCATACCCACTGCATCGCCTCCGAGAGAACGAATATATGATACTTCTGCTGGTGTTTCGTATGATGGGCCCAATGTCCAACAATAAGTTCCTTTCGTAATGGCCAAATCAATTTGATTTGCAGCTTTAATAGCCAGTTTGATATATGTCGGGTCGTGATATGGTGTACCAGAATATTCATCTGGTTCAGTTACGCTGGTGCGGAAGGTACAATCCATATGACTATCAATTATCATCAGACTCCCTGGTCGCAGATCTGTATTTAGGGATCCAGCTGCGTTGGTAATTATTAAAGATTTGATCCCCAATGAGTGAAATAATTTAACAGGTAATGTTATAGTTTTTATATCATAACCTTCATAAAAATGGAACCGTCCTTTTGCAGCTAGTAAAGGAATATTATCTAATGATCCGATAGCTAATTCACCAGCGTGGCCCCGGACCGTTGATTTTGGATAGTTTGGAATATCTTTGTATGGTATTAAAAGGACATCATTCATCTGATCACAAAAACCCCCCATTCCGGACCCAAGTACAACAGCGATACTTGCTTGTATATCAGTCTGATCAATAATGAACTGTTTCATTTTTGATATATTATATTTCATTTAATATTTTCCTTATCAAGTACAGCGAGCTGTCCGCAACCACCACTAATATCCGTTCCCTTACTCCAGCGAATGGTTACCGTAAAATTTGCACGTTCAAGTCGATTTACAAATCGTTCAATTTTTTCTTCACTTGAACGGTGGAAAGGTCCATCAATTTCATTATAAGGAATCAAATTCAGCTTACACGGCAAATTGCCAATCAGACCCATTAGTCTATCTGCATCTGCAATATCATCATTTACACCGGCCAACAATACATATTCCAGTGTAACCAATTTTTTGGATATATAATAGTAATCCCAAGCAGATTGAATTAAAGCATCCATTGAATGTGTTTTTGAAATAGGCATAATCTTCAAACGTTGATCCTGACTGCTGCTATTCAGGCTAATTGCCAGTTTATATTTATGACCTTCTTTCGTGTATTGCTTTATTTTTGGAATAATACCGACTGTGGATATGGTAATTCTTTTTGCGCTCAGATTTATACCCTCTTTATGATTAAGCAAGTTAGCTGCATTTACAACCTGCTGATAATTTAAAAATGGTTCGCCCATACCCATGAATACCACGTTAGTAATTCGTTTATTAATAGAATTCAGTATCAGCAAATATTGATCTACAATTTCTCCCGCAGTGAGATTTTTTATGAAACCCATTTTTGCTGTAGCGCAGAATTTACAATCTACGGCACAGCCCACCTGAGTACTGACACATAAAGTGACTCGTTTTCCCTCTTCCATAATTACTGATTCGATTTTTTCTCCAGAAGGAAGCTGGAGTAGAAATTTATGTGTTGGTTCTAAAGCCGAGCCTGTTTTTTTTATAAGTATCAAAGGATGCAAAACATATTCGTCAGCAAGTAAATCACGAAATAAAGAAGGCAGGGTATTCATCGAGTCAATGGAATTGACCTGTTGTTTATAAACCCAGTGGAACAATTGTTTTCCCCGAAATGGCAATTCGTTATGCATAGCTGCAAGGGTCTCCATTTCGGAAATATCCATACCAACTAGTTGAACTTTTTGTGTTACTCGTGCGTTAGACATACAGCAGAATTTCTAGTGTCTGTAATGACATAACAAGACAATAACATTGCTTCCTGAGAGGGTGCCATTTAATTTTGACCCCTTCTGAACCATAAGCAAAATAATAGATGGAAATTACATGAATAAAATGACAGATATAAAGCTGGTGAAACAGCTTACAGAATTCCGTGATCAATTCAATATGGAAATATCAAAACGTATTGTAGGACAGCAAGAGATAATAGATCACATTCTTATCGCTTTACTTTGTCGGGGACACACTCTTTTAGTTGGTGTCCCGGGATTGGCAAAAACTTTATTGATAAAATCAATTGCTGAGCTATTAGATCTGAATTTCAGCCGTATTCAATTTACGCCTGACCTTATGCCAAGTGATATTACAGGTACAGAGATAATTGAAGAAGACCATAATACCGGTAAAAGGGAATTTCGATTTTTTAAAGGGCCTGTTTTTGGAAACATTATACTGGCTGATGAAATTAACCGTACTCCACCAAAAACACAGGCTGCATTATTAGAAGCGATGCAAGAGCATAAGGTTACTACAGCTGGGCAGACATATATACTTGAAGAACCATTTTTTGTTCTAGCAACACAAAATCCTATTGAGCAGGAAGGAACCTACCCATTGCCTGAAGCACAGCTGGACCGCTTTATGTTTAATATAAAGATTGACTACCCTGACCACGAAGAAGAAGTAGCAATTGTAAAATCTACCACCAGTGGTATAGATAATGAACTAAATATCATAATCGGCCGGGAAGATCTGCTTCTTTATCAAGACCTTGTTCGCAGGGTACCTATTGCAGATAATGTTATCGAATTCGCTGTTGAACTAGTATCCAAAACCCGCCCGCAATCAGATAAGGCATTCGCTGCGGTCAGCGGTTGGATCGAATGGGGTGCGGGACCGAGGGCATCACAATACCTTGTACTAGGTGCAAAAGCGAGAGCTGTGTTAGATGGCAGACCTGCACCTGAAATAGATGATATAAAAGCAATGGCTCGACCCATATTACGGCATCGTTTAATCACCAACTTTAATGCGGAGGCAGAAGGGTTAAACACTGATGATATTCTTTCGATCTTATTGGAAGATGACACTAAGTAAATTTTATGGAATCAATTGATAAACGAAAATACCTTCAGCCAGAGATGGTAGCGCGGCTGAATAATATGTCTCTGCGGGCACGATTAGTGGTTGAAGGATATATAATAGGCCAACATAAAAGCCCCTTCCATGGTTTTAGTGTGGAATTTGCTGAACACCGTACTTACGGCCCTGGGGATGAGATACGCCATATTGATTGGAAATTATTTGGGAAAACAGATCGGTATTATGTAAAACAATATGAAGAAGAAACAAATTTGCGTTCCTATATTATATTGGATACCAGTAGATCAATGGATTACAAAAGTGGTAATGTATCCAAGCTGGAATACGGAAATTATCTTGCTGCTGCCTTATCTTACCTAATGCTTAACCAACAAGATGGGGTCGGGCTTGTTCTATTTGATAACAAGATCCAAAAATTTCTCCCCGCGCGGTCAAAACCCAGCCAAATCAATGCAATCTTGGCTCACTTAGATAACCTAGATCCTGGTAAGGATACAAACGTGGGTATCGTATTACATGAGATGGCTGAACGAATTAAGAAACGTGGCTTGGTGATCCTTATATCAGATTTATTGGATGAGCCTGATACAATTATAAGTGGTCTAAAACATTTTAGACACAATAAACAAGAAATGATCGTTTTCCACATCATGGATAGAAAAGAAATGAAATTTGATTTTAATGATCGTACCAGGTTCAAGGATATGGAAACTGGGGAACTGATAACTACTGAACCGTGGCAAATACGAAAAGTCTACCAAAAAGCTGTTCAAAAATATAAAGACATATTCCGCTTAAGGTGCCGTGAACAAAAAATAGACTATGTGCCCCTATTCACGGATAATAACTTAGATCTGGCTTTAAATGAATATTTGAAGAAGCGTAAACGCTTGGGTTAATATAATCTCCCATTAATGGGAGATTTTTTATTTAATTTATTAAAAACTTTTTACTAACCACCCAATCGTTTCGCTTTTTCTAAATATCTTAGCGACTCATCAGGTTCTCCCTGTTGCAACAATACGCGCGACATACCTCGATAATGTTCAGGATTATCCGGGTCAACTGCAATTAATTCGCGATAGAATTTTTCTGCCTTGCGCCATTTTTCCGCATTCTCAAAAACCTGTGCCATGCCCATAACTGCTTCAATATCATCAGGGTTTTCATCAAGGGAATTCGTAAAATTGTATTCAGCCTCTTCTAGATTACCTACCCTGTTATATAGAATACCTAGGTTGAAATACAGATCCGCTTTTACTGTAGGTTCAGTTTCTTTATTAATTGCAACTTCATAGGTCTGGATCGATTCTTCCAACTGGCCTATATCATAATATATTTGAGCCAAATTTCTAATAGATTTTGTATTACTTGGGTCCAATTCAACAGCTTTTTTCACAAAAGGTAATGCCGTTTCAAATTCTTGTTTTTGCATAAAAATCTGACCTGCTGTTAAATTAACATTGGCATCATTAGGGGACAATTCTACTGCTTTTAATATATAACTCTCTGATTTATCAGTATTACCCGCTAAGTGATTACAAGTAGATAACATAGTGTATGTTTGCGCCTCATCTGTTTTTATAGTGGCCGATATTTCGAAGGTAGTAATGGCCTTTTTTAAAGCTGTATCTTTTTGATCCATTGGCACAGCGCGATATTCATTAAACTCTGCAACGCCTTTATTATACATTTCAGCCCAAAATTGTGTTCGGGCCATAATAACAAATTCCTTAACTGTTTTTCCTTGCTCTAATATTTTTTTATTTGGGTCAATAGCCAAGGCCTTATCAAAAGACTCGTTCATTCTTTGCCAATCTTTTTTCTGCAAAGCATAGATATGATACCCAAGCTGGTAAGGTATTTCTGGATTCTCCGGTTCTACACCAATCGCTTTTATGAGAAATTCTTCTGCTTTCTTCCATTCCTCTTGCTGAATGTACAATTTAGCAGATGTATACTCTTGACTCGAACAGCCTACAAATATTACGGCCACAAACCAAAGGTGAACGATCCACATACGTTGTTTATTTAACATTTTTTCCTCTTTACTAAACTTTGATTAAAAAGCTAGTGAAATTAGGATTAGATCACAATCCTATCAAGAATTAAGGGTGTTACGCAGGTATTCCTTGCGGTGATCAATTTCATTATTGGATGCATGATCCAGTGATTCAATGCCAAAACCTTCGATACAAAGACTCGCCAGTGCTGAACCATTAATAATTGCTTCTTGTATAGACTCATCATGTGCTAAAGCTGCTGCAAAACCACCGCCAAATGCATCGCCTGCCCCAGTTGGATCCACTACATTTTTCACCGGAAATACTCCTATTGTTTCCACAGTGTGACCAGAGTACAAACGAGCACCTTTTCTCCCGCATTTTATAATCACTTGCTGTGGACCAAGGGATTGCAAAACCGCACCCTGATCATCATGATTCCTACGACGAGTAAATTGTTCAGCCTCAAATTCATTAAGCAGTAAAACATCACAATAACTAATAACTTCTTTTAATTTTTTCCGTGCTGTATCGATCCACAAATTCATTGTGTCAATAATTACGCACTCTCGTTTTGAATTCTGTTGCAAAACTGATAATTGCAATTCGGGATGAATGTTAGCCAAAAAAAGGATCGGGGTATTTTTATTTTTTTCTGTCAGTTTAGGTTCATAGTTGGCAAATACACCTAATTCAGTGAATAATGTTTGGCGATCATCCCAATCTTCCGGATACCGACCACCCCAACTAAACGTTTGTCCATCCTTTTGATCCAAATTGGATAAATCCTGCGAATATTTTTCAAATATCTTCTTTCCTTCTTCCGGAAAATCTGTGCCAATTATCCCAACCAAATGTACATCGGCTGATTTACCGGCAGACACGGTAGCATAGGTCGCAGAACCGCCCAGTATAGACTCCCGTCGATCAGAAATAGTTTCGATAGTGTCTAAACTAATCGAACCAACAATCAGTATAGGTTTACCTGACATATAGGCTCCCATTTTAAGGGATTTCAAAATGATGAGCAAAACCATATTATCTTGCTAAAAGGAATACCATAGCAGTATATTTTACACTTATGGGTACTAAAACGTTTGCTATCCTAACAGATATACATTCCAACCTAGCTGCATTGGAACAGGGCATCTCTATCATAGAGGAAAGAAAGGATGTGGATCAACTGGTCTGCTTAGGAGATTGTTTTGCTTTAGGCCCTGCCCCTAAGGAAACACTAAGTACTCTTAAAGGTTTGGATAATTGCATATTTATTCGGGGTAATCATGATCGTTACCTTATTGAAAAACTCTGGGAGCAAGAACAACCGTCCCTTGAGGGCATGGACCCCTATGATCCGATCTGTCAATCGATCGTTGCCAACGAAGAATGGACAGCCGAACAACTTGGACAAGAAGGAGTAGATTTTGCACTAGAAATGCACGTGGCCCATCGGGAAATTATTGGCAATATATTGGTAGAATTTACCCATGCTTGGTACCAACGAGATGACCAGCCACCATCCATACCGGAGATTATGAACTGGAGGGATCACGTTAAAAATTCACACCCTAATATCGAAAAATTTATTTTTGTACACGGTCACATACATACGCCAAGGCACGAAACAGAAGAAGATCTAACCATTTACTGTCAAGGAGCAACTGGATTGCCATTTGATGAAACACCGAAAGGTGCGGTTGCATTTCTTACTGTAGGCAATTCAGTGGAATGGGATGTTATCAGGTATGATTATGACCTAGAGGCAACAGTTAAATTGCTGGAAGAACGGCAGCCGCCATTTTATTCCAATCTGCAGAATACTGTTCGCTATGCCTCTATAAATAATGATATATAAATCTACCGCTATAGTAAAATAAATTATTTTATAATCAAATTTCATGCTTTATTTCGACCATAGTGCGACAACACCTATCCATCCTGATGTACAATCATTGATAAATGAATTAAATCAGGATATTTATGGTAATCCATCAAGTGTACATGCAGCCGGTAGAAAAGCAAAATACGTGGTCGAAACAGCCAGAAAGCAGATCGCCAATACCATAAACTGCGATCCCAAAGAGATCATTTTTACAGGTGGCGGAAGTGAAGCGAATAACCTAGTCCTTTGGAACATGATCTACAGGGACAGAAAACATGTCATTACCAGTTCAATTGAACATCCTGCGATTCTAACTGTGTTGCAACAATTGGAACACTTGTCCATAACGCATACCGTAGTCCCAGTTAATAAATATGGCTGTGTAAATCCGGAAGACATTGATTCAGCAATTAAGGATGATACAGGACTGATAACTATAATGATGGCTAATAACGAAGTTGGTACAGTCGAGCCTTTACAAGATATTGCCAAAGTTGCTAAAAAACACGATGTCCTATTACACTCTGATGGTGTCCAAGTATTGGGGAAATTACCTATTGATGTACAGAAATTAGGTGTGGATATGATGAGTTTTTCCGCACACAAGTTCTATGGACCAAAAGGTGTTGGAGCCCTGTACATTAAAGAGGGAATTGCAATGAAGCCCCTTATTGTCGGTGGCAGTCAGGAAAAAAGTCTCCGAGCAGGTACAGAAAATGTAGGTGGAATCGCAGGTTTAGGCTGTGCAGCTGAGCTAGTCACCAAGAACTTAAGCGATGTAGGTCATACCTTGACTGGACTTGAGATCCAATTCAAAAAAAAGTTCAGCGAGCAGAATCCAAACATAATATATAATGGTTTTGAGGATAACCACCTGCCGGGATTAATCAATCTTACAATCTCCGGGATTTCCAGTGATTTGCTGTTGATCCACTTGGATAATGAGGATATTGCTGTTTCCAGTGGTTCAGCTTGTTCTGCTGGAACTATCAGTCCATCGCCAGTATTAAAGGCGATGGGTATTAACGATAAACAGAATCTTGAGACTATCCGAATCAGCGCTGGGCGTGATAACACCAGTCTGGAAGTCGACCAACTTGTAGAAACCATGACTCGCGCTATTGCCACTATACGTAGAAATGCCCAATGAGTGAAAAAATAATCGTTGGTTTAAGCGGTGGTGTTGACAGTTCCGTCGCTGCCTTTCTACTGCAAGAGCAGGGTTATGATGTTGAATGTATTTTCATGAAAAACTGGGAAGACGATGATAGCGAAATTTGTTCATCTGCTAATGATTACAATGACGCATTAGAGGTATGTGAGATTCTGGGCTTACCACTTCATAGTGTTAATTTTTCAAATGAATACTGGGACAAGGTTTTTGCACATTTCCTCGAAGAGTATAAAGCGGGTAGGACTCCCAATCCGGATGTATTATGCAACCGTGAAATAAAATTTAAAGCATTTCTGGATTATGCTCTTCAGCTAGGCGTAAGTAAAATTGCAACAGGTCATTATGCGAATGTTAAGGAGACCCCTTCAGGGTTTCAACTTTTGAAAGGTATTGACCGCAGTAAAGATCAGAGTTACTTCCTGTATATGCTATCAAAAAAACCATTGTCTAAAAGTACATTCCCAATCGGGAAAATAAAAAAACAAGAAGTGCGAAAACTCGCCAAAAAAGCTGGACTTCCCATAGCGGAGAAAAAGGATAGTACCGGTATTTGTTTCATTGGTGAACGTAATTTTCGGCAGTTTATCAAGAGGTATCTGCCTGAACAACCAGGTGATATCGTTTCAAATAAGGGGGAAAAAGTTGGAACTCATAACGGCCTCATGTATTACACTATAGGTCAAAGAAAAGGTTTAGGAATTGGCGGTGGCCATGGAAAATCTAATTTACCATGGTACGTGATCGAAAAAATTATGGATAAAAATATTCTTATAGTATGTCAGGGCAATGATCATCCCCTACTTTATAGTAATATCATTACCGCAAGCCAATTACACTGGATATCCGGAGCAGCACCTGATGAGGGGAAACAACTAGCGGCAAAAATACGTTACCGACAAAAAGATAAGATATGCAGGATTGAACCGGTGAATGGTGATTCAGCTATAATTTATTATGATGAACCAGTTTTTGCGGCGGCACCTGGTCAGTCTGTAGTTTTATACGATGGCGAAATTTGCCTGGGTGGGGGCATTATCGAACCTTATCTAAATTAGCTTCTTAATTATGAAACGTATAACCAAAACTAAACAAATTGCAACATTGCAAGTTATCACTGATTCAACCGAAATTTCGACTGTCTATAAGAAAGAACAATTAACAAATTTATTATTAAAATGAGAATCCTATATACCTGTACCATTATTTTTTTCATTCTATGCGGTGGTCTCTGGGGCCAGCTTAAATCTCAGGTACCAGAACAAAATGTGGGAGCAATAATTACCGGTAATAATTTATCAACAATCGTTCCCTTTCTGGACCCCAGCCGCTTCAATATGCATCATAGTTTTTCCATGTCTACAATGTCTCTAGGCGGCCAAGCCATGAATGTTGCTGCTTATACTAATATGATGACTTATGAATTGAATCACAATCTGCACCTAGGAACAAGGTTCAGTCTAGTTCAGCCGACAGGTATGATGGGGCCTGGTAATTATGGCCTGAACAATACCCAATTTTTATATGATGCGAACCTCCAATATCGGCCATCGGAAAATACACTTATTGAATTCAATATGAGTAATCGTCCTTACTATAATCGCTATAACAATCACAGATTGGAATATCATCCGTTTTACAATAATTATTATAAGGAACGGACCCCTTAATTTATTCCTATCCCTGATGTTAGTAGGTTTAACTCCAAATTAAATTACCGCTCTAGATGCCTCGGAAAATATCCGCTTTATTTAGTAAAAAGAAAAAATCGAAAAGGGGTGGCCACAAAGATTTACAGGGGTCATTAATAAATTCAGCTATCGTTGTTTTATCTTTGCTTTTGGTAGCATTTATTTTCTCCTTTACCACACGGCAGACACACCACGGTGTCCCTATTGAAGTTACCTTTCCTGCCCTTCCCGAACAGCCAAGGCTAGCCGTTGAAATCTATGAACAAAAACCTGTTATGGATATCGAAGTAGAGATCCTGAATGGCTGTGGAATTGCAGGGTTGGCTTCAAAAGTATCAAATTTATTGCGGGATAATAAAGTGGATGTAGTCCGTTCAGAAAATGCTGACAACTTCAACTACACACAAACCATGTTGATTCTAAGAAATGAAAACCTAGAGGATCTAAATTACGTTGCAAAAACGCTGGGGCTAGATCCTGCGCAAGACCCACGCGTGATTCACCAGCCAGATGAAAGCCTAAGCGTAGACTTAACCTTAATCCTTGGCAAGGATTTTAGTTCGATAAAATCTATACAAACATATATAGATAACTGATCAAAACCTCTGTCTTCTATTAAATTAAATTCCTCCGATTCAGGGAAGCTCGCTGAATCGATCGCTCATCTCGCTCTGGATAAAAAAGCTGAAAATATACTGGTAATCCACGTTGCAGAATTGACGAGCATAACAGACCATTTTGTCATTTGTTCTGCGGCCACGGATGTACAAGTGAAAGCCATAACCGATGGTATTCGCAAAGGAACAGGTAGTAAACCATGGCGCATTGAAGGTTATGAACAACTTAATTGGGTCCTGCTAGATTATGTGGATGTCGTGGCACATATTTTTAAATCTAGTGAACGTGAATATTATCAGTTGGAAAGGCTGTGGGCAGATGCCCAGCTAACAGAATACAATGATTGAAATCAAAAAATATATTAGTCAAGTCATCTATGCTGGTTTGGTAAGGTTAGAAATCAAGGAAAATGTGATCGTCGAAAAATGTGCAAATCCTGACTTTGGTGATTTTTCATCAAATATCGCCATGGCTCTGGCAAAAACACAGCGGAAAAATCCTTTGGAAATTGCAGAGTTGATACAGTCAGAATTGAAAATTGATAAAGAAATCATTTCTGAAAGTTCAGTTACACCACCGGGGTTCCTCAACTTTCGAGTAGCAAAATCATTTTACCAGAAAACTGTTACCCACATCCTTGCGATGTCAGATACATACGGCAGGACAAATACTGGAAAAGGAAAAAACGCGAACGTAGAATTTGTTAGTGCTAATCCAACGGGACCGCTCACAGTTGGTCATGGACGGCAAGCAGTGCTGGGTGATACAGTCGCTAATATTCTAGAATGGCATCGCTACGAAGTAACTCGCGAATATTATTATAATGATGCAGGCCGACAAATGCGGATATTGGGCCAATCAGTTGCGGCACGCTACCTTGATCAAGTTGGTCAAGAAAGTAACTTCCCGGAAGATGGTTATGAGGGTGAATATATTAAAACCATTGCCAAAGAGATACTTGATCAGCATGGAAATAGTTTATCACCAGATGATAAAATATTTCGTAATTACGCAGAAGAATTGATATTTGCAGAAATAAAAAAAACTCTCAAAACCATAGGTATTAACCATGATGTATTTTCCAATGAACAAACTTATTACAATACAGGTGCCATTGATGCACTGGTAGAAGATCTGCGCAATAAGGACCTTATATATGAATCGGATGGAGCAACATGGCTCAAGGGAACTAGTTTAGGGTTAGAAAAAGATCGCGTGTATTATAAAAGTAGTGGCGAACCAACCTATCGGTTACCGGATACAGCTTACCATCGTGAAAAACTCAATAGAAATTTTGACCTTATCATTGATGTTTTTGGAGCCGATCATGCGGACACATACCCTGACGTTTTAGCGGCTCTGGATGCATTGGGTATCGATATTACATCGATCAGGGTATTGATCCATCAATTTGTTACATTACTAAAAAGCGGCGAAAAAGTGAAAATGTCGACGCGGAAAGCCACCTTTGTCACATTAGAAGAATTGATTAAGCAAGTGGGTAGTGATGTGGTACGCTACTTTTTTATTATGCGCAGTATGAACAGTCACTTGAATTTTGATCTTGATCTGGCAACGGACCAGTCAGAAAATAACCCTGTATATTACCTTCAGTATGCACATGCTAGGATCTGCAACATTATTAAAAATGGGGCAGAAAAAGGTCTGTCAGTTACAGGTGAATTTGATCGTGCTCTTCTATCAGACAATTCGGCTATATCTTTAATAAAATTCCTAGTTGAATTTCCAGAAGTTATGGCTATAGCACTGATTAAACTGGAACCGCACGGTATCGCAAACTACCTACATCATATGTCCGCTGAGTTTCACAAATTCTATGCCAAGTGCCGGGTCATTACAGATGATAACGATATTTCAACAGCTCGACTTAACCTTATTGCTGCCGTAAAAATAGTATTGGATAATGGATTGGGAGTCCTTGGTATAAGAGCTCCTGAACACATGTAAAAATTCTTGTGGAGGCGGGGAGATTCGAACTCCCGTCCGAAGCGGATGCTGATAAAACGTCTACACGCTTAGTTATCTGATTTTATCTTATTGACAATCCCACCAGATAACGCTGAGTCTGTCAACCAGCTTACCAAGTTTCTTATCCCTGTGCTGTAAGCAATCGCAGGGACCAGTCCATGTTTATGACGCCCTTAGATCAAACCATAGACAAATTCAATCCAGGACGGGCAGAGCTAATTAAGCTGCAGCCATATAGCCGTAATCGGCATTTATTGATAGTCCGGGGATATTTAAGAGGATCCCGAAACCTCTGCATGCGATTCTATCATTATCATACCTCGTCGAAACCGGTCGCCCCCATTGTCAAAAAACGTAAGTCTGATTGATATTAAGGATTCGGCAAATAAGCCGCAACAGCTCAGTATAAATTAATAATAATGAATTTGTTCCTGAAAAAGAAAGGCCCCGAACGCCAACCCGGAGCCATTCACTTATTCACTTGCCAACCTCCAGGATTAAAATTCTTTATTTCAATCAAATTCTAATCCTATAGGTAGGTAAAAACTAAGCGGGGTATAAATACTGCGCAAGCGGTAAAGTGAAAAAACCGATGAATATTTAATATATTTTGTTTATGCGCGTTCAATTTCGGTAATGGATAATAAGTAATCTTTATTAATCTTAAACACCATTATCTAAATAAGACGATTCAAAGATTATTGCTATAATGTTTGTGTATACTATTTAGGTACCCGGAAAAATTTAAAAGTGATTTTTCATTGTAATTAATAACATTTGTCCTATTTTCATTCGAAAAGACTGCCTTTCTTTCAATGCAATTATCTGTTAATAAAGATCATAATATCTATCAAATTGATCTACCATCAGCCGTTTGTCTGGCGATTCCTTATGATTACCACGGTAGCCAGCCAAATTTCTATGACACAGCCCCTGGGAAAGCGGTACCATTTCAGCAACGCAATTTTATTGGCAAGGTGAAAAATAATAAAGGCTGTAATGTAATGGTTATTAATCAAAATATTCATTGTACAGGGACACACACTGAATGTGCGGGTCACATTTTGGAAAAGGATATTTATATAAATGATGTGTTATTGCCCGGATTCGTCCATTCTGAATTGATTTCCATCACACCTATAAATTGGTCTGAAACTGAAGAATCCTACCATGGTAATGTCAATGATAACGACATGGTCATTACCAAAAAGGATCTTGAAGAAAAACTATTTCATTCACGTGAAGGTTTGGTGATACGGACCTTGCCAAATACAAAAGAAAAATTGACGCAAAAATATAACGCATCAAATACAGCCTTTTTTACTACGGACGCAATCATTTTCCTAAACAATCTGGGTGTAAAACATTTAGTAGTTGACACCCCTTCCATCGACCGTACAAATGATAACGGTATGTTAGGTAATCATCATCGTTATTTTGAAATCAAACCACCCTTCAAAAAAACAATTACAGAATTAGCTTTCATTCCAGATTCACTTGATGATGGATCATATTTTATGGTAATTGAAATTCCACCAATGCAGTTAGATGCTGCTCCTTCGCGACCATTTTTATTTAAATTTGAGGAGAAATAATGAGCAAAGAAAAATCCCACCCACCTCAATACTATCAGGATTATTTAGGTCTAGAAAAAATTCTAAAAAGTCAACATTTGATTAGTAAAGAGTATGGTAAACCTGCCCATGACGAGATGCTGTTTATCATTATTCATCAGATATATGAATTATGGTTTAAACAAATCCTTTTTGAACTGGATTCAGTTCTTGATATTTTTTGTAAAAAAGATATTCAGGAATCTCATATCGGCACAGCTGTATCTCGACTGAATCGGGTTATTGAAATCCAAAAAATTTTAATAGACCAAATCCATGTTCTGGAAACAATGACACCCATGGATTTTTTGGATTTCAGGGATTTTCTAATACCTGCCTCTGGATTTCAAAGCGTCCAGTTTCGTCTGATAGAGAATAAGCTTGGTTTAAGTAAAGCGGATCGTATTTCTTACAGCGGTACCGATTACCATACTCATCTTAAAGAGCCAGAACAAGCAAAGGTTTTAGCATCTGAATCAGCCCAGTCTCTTTTTAATGTTATTGAAAAGTGGCTGGAACGAACACCATTCCTTAATTGGGGTGCAACTTCTTTCTGGAATGAATATGAGCAGGCTGTAGCAAACATGCTAGCAGATGACAGGAAGGTTATAAAAACAAATAAAAACCTTTCAAAAACTGAAAAAGAAAAACAACTCATGGAATACGAAAATACTGAGGCTTCATTTGGCGTAGTGTTAAATGTAAAAGAACATAACAAATTGGTACAAGAAGGAAAATGGCGCTTGTCTCATAAAGCAACCCAGGGAGCTTTGTTAATATTATTATACCGCGATCAACCTATTCTATATAACCCATATCAATTATTAAATAAACTGGTAGACGTAGACGAATTATTTACAACCTGGCGATATCGTCATGCACTTATGGTTTCTAGAATGATCGGACGTAAAATTGGTACCGGCGGTTCCACCGGTTCGAAATATCTCAATAAAACAGCAGAGAAACACCGCGTTTTTAGAGATTTCAGTGAATTAACCACATTTTTGATCCCCCGATCAGCTTTGCCTCAATTACCGCAGGAAGTGAAAAATAATCTAGGGTTCTTTTATGATGTGCAAGGAAATTAATGGAACAATTAGCTAATTTTATCAATGGCAAATTTATTGAGCCAAAATCGGAAAAATATATAGATGTATTTGAGCCAGCTACAGGGCAGGTGTATTCCAAAGTGCCTAACTCCAGTTCAGCTGACATTAACGTCGCATTTAAAGCTGCAAATGAGGCTTTGCCCGGATGGTCTAAACTAACCGTTACCGACCGATCACAATACCTACATAAAATTGCTGAATTATTAGAATATAAACTGGATGATTTTGCGAATTATGAATCTAGGGATACTGGAAAGCCAGTTACCTTAGCGCAGTCAGTCGATATACCGAGAGCAATAGCCAACTTTAGATTTTTTGCGGAATATGGTCCTACATTCAAATTCAATTCAGAGCTTAATAGTGATGAATCTGAAAACAGGGTGATTCAGGCACCGCTGGGAGTTGTGGGTTGCATTTCGCCCTGGAATCTCCCCTTATATCTATTTACATGGAAAATAGCGCCAGCGCTAATGGCCGGCAACACTGTGTTGGCAAAACCTTCGGAAATTACGCCATATACTGCCTATAAATTTGGGGAGATATGTGTGGATGCTAACTTGCCAGCTGGTGTATTAAATATCGTACATGGACAAGGAATTACTGCTGGTGACGCATTAATTAATCATAAAGGAGTGCAAGCAATTTCTTTTACTGGTGGCACTGCTACAGGAAAAATAATTGCTCAAAAAACTGCAGCCTCTTTTAAAAAATTGTCCTTAGAAATGGGTGGGAAAAATCCAGCTATTATTTTTCCTGACTGCGATTATAAAAAAATGCTGGATACTGTTGTTCAGTCTTCATTTTCTAACCAAGGACAGATCTGTCTTTCCAGCTCGCGTATTTTAATTCAAACGGAAATATTTAAGCAATTTAAGAAAGATTTTATAGGAAAGGTCGCGGAGTTGATAGTGGGAGATCCGCAAAATATTGGATCAGATCTAGGCGCCGTTTCATCCGAGAACCATTTCGAAAAAATAATGAACTATATTGCATTGGCGGAAAAAGAAGGTGGTAAGATTCTATGGGGTGGTAAAGCGGTAAAATTGAATGGACGCTGTAAAAAAGGGTGGTTTATTAAGCCCACCATTATTGAAGGGCTAACCAATGCTGCAAAAACCAATCAGGAAGAAATATTTGGACCGGTTGTAACTTTAATTCCTTTTGACAATGAAGAGGATGCCGTTCAAATAGCAAATGAATCTGATTATGGTCTCTCTGCAACAATATGGACAGAGAATGAAGAAAAAGCAAACCGAGTATCAAATCAGGTTGAAGCAGGCGTGATTTGGGTTAATTGTTGGCTGGTAAGGGATTTACGTACTCCATTTGGTGGCATGAAACAATCTGGCATGGGTCGAGAAGGTGGATCAGAAGCATTGAGGTTTTTCACTGAACAGAAAAATGTATGTACTAGTACAGTATGAAATTTATGTCTGATAAAGCACCCAAACCGGTAGGAGCTTATCCTCATGCCCGCAAAGCAGGAAATCTACTTTTTCTATCTGGGGTGGGGCCACGAAAACGAAATTCGAACGAAATTCCAGGTGTGGATATGGATAAAGATGGAAATGTTATTTCACACGATATTGAGGCCCAATGTCATGCAGTATTTAATAATATCCGAAACATCCTTGAAGAGTCGGGTAGCAAATGGGATAATCTAGTGGATGTAACTGTTTTCCTAACGGATATGGAAAGAGATTTTGATACATATAACCGTATTTATGCGGATTATTTTAAGAGTAATCAGCCCTGTAGAACCACTGTCGGAGTCACATCATTACCAACACCTATTGCAATTGAGCTTAAATGTATAGCAACCATAGATTAGGAGGAATTCATGTCTGTGACACTCCCATTAAACTTTAAAAAATGGATCGACGATAATCGCCATTTACTCAAGCCGCCTGTAGGAAACAAAGTTGTATATAATGGAACCGACTTTATGATCATGGTTGTTGGCGGACCGAATTCTCGAAAAGATTACCACGTGGATCCAGTTGAGGAATTTTTTTATCAAATTGAAGGTGATATGTTATTAAAGATCATTGATGATCAGAAAAGGGTCGATATCACTATCAAGGAAGATGAAATATTTTTACTACCAAAAAACGTACCTCATTCCCCACAACGGTTTGAAAATACAATCGGGCTCGTGGTCGAATACCAGAGGGAAGAAGGTGATCTAGACGCCTTTCAGTGGTACTGTGACGAATGTGATACTCTACTTCATGAAGTTACATTAGACCTTGAAGATATCGTTTCCCAACTTCCACCTCTATTCGAAAATTACTGGAATAATATAGAGGCAAGAACATGCGACAATTGCGGGGCCGTGCAACAATCTCCCTAATTAGTAACAAAATTTGAAAATAGATATTCATACCCATATTCTGCCAAAGGAATGGCCGAATTTGAAAGAAAAATACGGCTACGGCGGTTGGATAAACCTGGATCACCATAACACGGGTTGTGCGCGCATGATGAAGGATAAACATTTCTTCCGGGAAGTGGAATCAAATTGCTGGGATCCAGATGTTCGTATGAATGAATGTGATGATCATGGGGTGGATGTTCAGGTCCTTTCCACCGTACCAGTTATGTTCAATTACTGGGCAAAGCCAGATGATGCAATGGAAGTTTCCAAAATGCTAAATAATCATATTGCTTCAATAGTTGCTGAGTTTCCCAAACGATTTATTGGACTATGTACTATTCCAATGCAAGAACCAGAAAAAGCAATAATGGAGTTACAGCGCTGTATCCAAGAATTGGGTATGGTTGGTGCGCAAATCGGATCGAATATTAACGGTGTAAACTTGAGTGATGAGTCTCTATTCGCTTTTTTTGAAGCTGCTGCGGATCTTGGCACTGCTATTTTTATTCATCCTTGGGACATAATGGGAAAAGAAGAGATGGAAAAATACTGGCTGCCTTGGTTAGTAGGGATGCCTGCGGAAACTAGCCGGGCAATTTGTTCTATGATCTTTGGTGGTGTATTTGAGCGTTTGCCAAACCTGCGGGTTGCTTTTGCTCATGGCGGAGGATCCTTCCCAGCCACTGCAGGTCGAATACAACAGGGATATGATGTCCGTCCCGATTTATGTGCTGTTGATAATCAAGTTGATCCACGAAATTACCTTGGAAAGTTTTGGGTGGATTCACTGGTTCATGATGCGGATGCATTAGATTTTTTAATTAAAAAAATAGGAGTAGATAAAATTGCCCTAGGGACTGATTATCCATTTCCCCTTGGGGAACTGAACCCAGGACAATTGATCAAATCCATGGACTATGATAATGAACAAAAAGACAAATTATTTTTTCAAAATGCTTTGGATTGGCTGGGACTATCTGCAAACCATTTTTTATGACTTTCGAAAATTCTAGATCATGTGCAAAAACCATGGATCAGGATGATCCATTGGGTTCATACCGAGATAAATTTCATTATCCAAAAAATGATAATAAAGAAAAATTAATTTATTTTTCTGGTAATTCTCTTGGGATCCAGCCTAAATCAGTTCGAAAATATGTTGAAAAGGAATTGAATGTT
>ERZ651768.399-NODE-399-length-32957-cov-15.257664_pt1 | contig 32957 bp, 25 predicted proteins | sample MGYA00514754_ERZ651768 | MGnify/ENA metagenome assembly ERZ651768
TTTAGACACCAGAAGGGATGACGGATGCTGATCAAAATATCGACTGGGTAGTCGGATCATGCGATCGAACATCAAAGCCCTTAAGTCATAAACCACATAACGGGAAACCCTGGATATACAGTACTGGTCAGAAAATGACCCCAAGGAACGCACCAAAAAAATGATGACCAGCACGCCTGGTGCCCACTTGATCATGGCGGCATCGCGTTCGATAAATCCGCCATCCATGATTGGTTTTAGAAGTGCAGCAAACGCGGTCTCCGCAGCAGCAACAAAAACCATGCCGACTATGCTCAACAAAAATACCAGTCGATAGGGCCAGACATAGCCAAGTAACCGCTGGAATATACGCAATCCGCTCAATAGGTTAACCGCGTCAACGCACTCAAGGCTGTTTCTGCATTGAAAACGTCAGCTTGAAAAGACCAGCTCGCTGAGCAGCATCCAACGCTGTCATAACCGACTGATGGGTAGCCGATCGGTCTGCGCGAATGATAACGACTGGGTCGTCCCAACCGGAGACAAGGACTTGCAATTGCTCAGACAACTCCACAGCGTCACTGCCGTTATACATCTTATCCGATGAATCGTTTCCACGCTTTAAGACATATTGGCCCTGCTCTGAAATACTGATCAAAATTACCTCCTCCTCCAGCGTTGTCTCTAAAGGAAGATCGCTAGTCGGCAACCGCAGATTCAACTGAGATTCTTTGGAAAACGTCGTCGAGACCATGAAAAAGATTAAAAGCAGGAATACAACATCAATCAACGGCGTTAAACTGATTCCGACTTCTTCTTCTCGATACTGGGAGAATCTCACAGCTTCGGGTTTCCTTGCATCAGGTTCAGCAGTCGTAACGCATGTTGCTCCATATCGACGGTGAGTTCATTAATCTTTCCCTTGAAATAACGGTGGAACATGAGACTTGGTATGCCCACTGATAAACCTGCCGCAGTTGTGATCAAAGCTTCTGAGATGCCTCCCGCCAGAATCTGGGGATTACCCACACCAACCGCAGTAATTGCCGCAAACACCTTGATCATTCCGATCACCGTTCCAAGCAGTCCCAACAGGGGCGTTATTGCAGCTATAGTGCCTAACGCATTGAGGTATTTTTCAAGTTCATGGACAACGTGCCGACCCGCCTCTTCGATGGACCTGCGGATATCGGCAGGCGCTTGATTAGAAAAAGACAGTCCTGCAACGAGAATTCGACCGAGATATGAACTGTGTTCGAGTTCCCCAAGTCGTTCATCCGTTAGCTGGTGTTGCTCCAGCAAGTGTTCAATATCTATAACGAGATCAGCCGGTGCAACGCTGTCTTTCTTCAATGTCCATAATCGCTCGATAATGATGGCAACAGCAATCACAGAACACAAAATAATCGGCACCATTAGCCACCCACCGCTACTGATTAGTTCAAACATCCAATGGACCTCGCGCGCCTTGAATTACCGTATTGGTTGTGATTCTACAGACAATATGTGCTCAATCGGTGTGTTGAGGTGAGTATGGTATCAACTGTGCCAGAAACGCCGATGATGTCGAGCCCAGGTGCGAACTGTGTCTTTTCTGTTACCACTTTTGATGATGATCTCTCCGTGTTGCGCAGTATTAAGCAAACGGATGCCCAGTCGTCTATATCGGTCGACTACCTCTGAGCTGGGATGTCCGTAGCGATTATGCGAGCCCGCACTCACAACCGCAATTTTCGCCCGCACAGTGGATAGGAAAGATAGTGTAGATGAGGTGTTCGATCCATGGTGCGGGACTACCAGTACCGAGGATTCTAGTTCGGTTCCGTAGTCTCTGACCAGAGCCTGTTCAGCTTTTTCCTCGATATCTCCAGTCAGGAGAATGCGCCCACCGCCGGTAATTACCTGTACAACGCACGATCGATCGTTGGAGGTCAGACGAGCATCACCAATTGGCCATAAAATCCGGAATTCGACTTCGTTCCAGAACCAACTCTCTCCAGAGCGACATCCTCGACTACCTTCAAGTCTCTCAGGTTCCCCCGATAGAACATCATCCACAACCATGTTGAGTAATATAGCGTCCAATCCACCCGCGTGATCTGCGGCAACGTGGCTTACTATTATTCGATCCAACCGGGTGACCCCGTATCGCCTGAGCGCCGGTAACAGCACTCGTTCTCCTGTACTGAACTGCCCAAAACTTGGTCCGGCATCAAACAACATCGCGTGATCACGCGTCTGAATCAGAATCGCTAGTCCTTGACCAATGTCAAAAACCCGCATCCGTACTTCATGATTTCTGAGGTCGGAAGTAAGTGTTGAGCCGGCCAATAGAATCACTGTCATAGTCCCTATTAAGAATATCCGGAGCTTTCTGACATAAAGGATCGTGACTACTAATACACCAACAACCAAGAGCAGTTGGTTGCTGGCGGAAAGATCTAAGGTGGAAAAACTAAACTGGTTGAGCAAGTTTAGCGGCTCCAAAAGCCAGGTTATCAGCCATCCACTGGCGGATAAAAGCCCTCCGCCAATTGACTCACCAATGAAGAGTAGGCCAAAACAACCACTCAGAATCATTGGGACAACCAGTAACCCAAATACTGGAACATAAACTAGATTTATAATCGGTGAAACGAGAGATAAGTTTCCGAAATACAATGCCTGTACAGGCAGCAAACCGACAAACAAAGCCAATTGGATAACGCATAGGGTGAATACGTAATCCCGAACCACATATCTAGCCGACCTGTTTCCAAATGGACGGTGACTCTCAGTCGAATAATTTTTTCGATACATCTTTTGCGCACGGAAGATCACCCACACCGCTACAAAAGACAACCAAAACCCAGCTGAACTCACATCTATTGGGTTCAGTATGCCCACCGTTAGCATTGCAAGCCCAAGGAATACCTCAGGACGATACATCCGGTTAGCCAAGACTCCTATAACCGTATACGTCGATAACATCGTCAACGCCCTTACCGCCGGGAGTGGGAAACCTGCTAAAGCGGCATAGACGAATCCAAATAACAGGCCTCCTGCCGATACCAGGTGGGGGCGTGGGATTCTGCCGCCTGACAATAGGCCTACACGCCACAGTAACCTAATGATGAGGCAACCAAAAAGGCTTGCTAAACCAATGTGCAAACCAGAAATCGCCATCAAATGTCCTATGCCGGACATTCGAAAGATCTTCCACTGTTGTGCAGAAATGCCTGAGCGCTCCCCTATAGCAAGAGCCAAAATAATGCCTAGGGCAGATTCCTCTCCTGAGGCATCTTGAATCTTTAACCGGAGACGATTACGGAGGGAAAGGACAATATTCTCTGATTCATCCTTTCCTATCAGGAGAGGAATTGCTTTATACACGTAACCTGTTGCCTGAATCTGATTTCGGAAATACATTAACTCCCGGTCGTGGGTACCCACGTTGCGATACCCACGAACAGGCTTCAGCTTTATCTGCAGCTGCCACTTCTGCCCTGGTTCCAGAAACGGTCGATCCCCATACCAACGCAGCCGAACGTTACTACGGCTGTCGCTTGTCACTGTCCCGCTAGTTAGCCGATCAAGTCTAAATTCGAATTGTGTGTGAGTCGTTCTAACAACAGGGATGCTGTTTACTACTCCGACTGCAGTAACTGGTTGGTATAAGAAATGCCGATCTGGACGTTTTTCTAACTGATATTGCGCATAAACTGTGGCCCACAATATGCCGAACCCTATACAAGCTAAATACCGAGTCCAGCCCCTTGCTACCACAAAGCAGAGGCACCCTATACAACAAGCCCACAAAACCGCAGTCAACGTGGCACACAAATGAATAAGCAGTGCGCCAACTGTATAAGCTAATGCTATGGCAAATATTCGAGGCATCCTTGCCCGCTGATATCGTCCTTGATTTTTACTGTCTACATTTTATGGGATATCGCTGGACAATCAAGTTATTGGACTAAGCAGAAATATTCTGTAGCGTTCCGTTCGCTAGTTTGTAGGTGTGATCAAGTTTTCGTGCCAGCCCAAGATCATGGGTAGCCATGACAAGACTCGTATTAAACTCGCTATTGAGAGCGAAAAAGAGCTCCTGAACTGAATTTGCTGTCTCGTAATCAAGATTCCCTGTTGGCTCGTCGGCCAGGATACAGTCGGGCTGTCCAACCAGGGCGCGAGCTACAGCAGTTCGCTGCCTCTCTCCTCCAGAGAGTTCGCCTGGCTTATGATGTTCTCGAGCCCTTAAACCTACCTTTTCCAATAACCGTGATGCATCCGATAACGCTGAAGTATGAGACTCACCGCGAATCAATAGCGGCATCGCTACGTTTTCCAAAGCGGAAAACTCCGGTAGGAGGTGATGAAACTGATAAACAAAACCAAGCGACCGATTCCGAAGCAAGCCGACTGCCTTATCACTCAAACCTGCCAGAGACTGACCACATAATTGAACACTGCCTTGAGTTGGCCTATCCAGACCACCCAGTAAATGCAAAAATGTGCTCTTCCCGCTGCCCGAGGCGCCGACTATCGCGATAGTTTCACCCGCTGCCACTGTCAAGTTGATATCGTCAAGTACCTGGACTAGGGTACCTGCCTCTGTAAACGATTTATATAGCCCGGAACATTCCAGAATCGGACTAGTCAGGTTACTCATATCGCAATACCTCAGCCGGATCAGTCCTCGACGCCCTCCACGCTGGGTACAACGTTGCGACAACACTCAAGACAAATGAAATGGAGATAATCTGATATACATCCCTCCACTTTAGCTGAGCGGGAAAGTCGGTGATCACATATACACTTGACGGAAAGAACTCGATTCCAAACAGTCCCTCCAACCAAGGGACCAGCGTTTCTACATTTACAGCTGTTATTACACCCGAGATACCGCCGATAAATATCCCGATAAGTCCGATCAATGTGCCCTGAATCATAAAAATAGCCATCACCCTGCGCGGTCCCAACCCCAAAGTCCGTAAAATAGCGACGTCTGAGCGCTTATCAGTCACCAGCATCACCAGAGTAGACACGATATTGAATGCAGCTACCGCAACGATGAGCAGCAAAATGATGAACATCACGCGCCGCTCTATTTTTATCGCTCGGAAAAGATTGATGTGTTGGGTTGTCCAGTCAGTTACGCGGTACCCCGCCCCCAGAGATCTGGAAAGTTGCTCTCTTATTCGGGGCGCTTGGTATAGGTCTGCAAGTTTCAACCGCCGGCCGCTGACTAAGCCTTCTGTCTTAAAGAGTCGATCCGCATCACCCAAATGCAGTATCGCTAAACCACTATCGTGCTCGTACATGCCGAGCTCAAAGATTCCCGCTACGGTAAATCGTTTCAGCCTGGGCAAAAGCCCGGCCGGAGTAATCTGACCCTTCGGAGCAACCAGGGTTACTTTCTGACCCACCGACACACCCAGTTGTCGCGCGAGCTCGGATCCGAGAACAATCTGCCATTTTCCCGACTCCAGGGCGTTCCAATCGCCCTGTTTCATACTCTCAGACAAATTGGAGACACCGACCTCTTCTGTAGGCAACACGCCTCGAATCAAAGCTCCTTTAACCATTCGGCCACCCATCAAAAGACCCTGACCGAGAATAAATGGTGCCGATGCCAGAATTTCTGGCCGTTTAGTGATCTCGTGATTAACTGTCTCCTGATCGCTAAGCCATCCATCGTGACCACTGACGGTTACATGCGATGCGACTGAAAGTATCCTTTCTCTGAGTTCGCGTTCGAAGCCGTTCATGATGGATAGAACAGTGATCAATGCCCACACACCGATCGCAATTCCAATCATTGAGGTCATCGAGATAAAGGAGATAAAATGATTGCGCCTTTTAGCTCGGGTATAGCGCAACCCAATCAACAGCTCCAGTGGCCGGATCATGGCAATTCGCAGGCAATCAGAGCATCTTGGGGGAACAGATCAAAGCACCTAATTGTTGCTGTCAGATCGCAGGTGTGGGAACAACAACACGTCCCTGATCGACGAACACCCCGTCAACAACATCACAAAACGGTCAACACCGAGTCCACCGCCAGCATTGGGTGGCAAACCATACTCCAGCGCGGTGATGTAGTCCTGGTCAAAAAACATAGCCTCCTCATCACCAGAAGACTTCGCAGCTGCTTGCCGCTCAAATCGTGTCGCCTGATCTTCTGCATCGTTTAACTCTGAGAATCCGTTAGCCAGCTCCCGCCCCGCTATAAATAGTTCAAACCGATCAGTCAGAGAATAATCATCGTCATTGCGTCTGGACAACGGTGAGACTGCCTCGGGGTAAGCCGTTATATAGGTCGGTTGTATGAGGTGATCCTCTACGGTCTCGTCGAACACCAGCATCAACATCTCGCCCACCGACAAATCTGAATCGAGCTCAACACCACGAGTTACAAGCATGCTGGCCATTGTTTTTTGATTATTAAGATCAGCGCTGGAAAGTTTGGGGTTATACCTCAGGACAGCCTCATGCATACTTAGTCTTTCAAAAGGTTTGGCCAGGTCGATACTGTGCCCTTCATACTCAAGCTTTGTGGTGCCGTTGACGTTCTGAGCAACTATTCTGAGCATCTCTTCGGTTAGATCCATGTACTCGTTGTAATCAAGATAGGCTTCGTTATATTCAAGCATCGTGAACTCTGGATTGTGCTGAGTACTCAACCCCTCGTTACGAAAATTCCGGTTTAATTCGTAAACCCGCTCAAAACCACCGACCAGGCACCGCTTAATATAGAGTTCCTGGGCGACCCTGAGGTAAAGATCCCGATCAAGTGCGTTGTGATGCGTAACGAAGGGTTTTGCATTTGCACCACCTGGAATCGCCTGCATGATCGGCGACTCGATTTCGATATAGCCCCGATCATCCAGAAACTTACGAAGCGACCTGATGGTCGCTGCCCGCTTACGAAATACGTCACGTGAAGTCTCGCTGACCAGTAAATCTATATATCTCTGACGATAGCGAATTTCTACATTTGTCAGCCCATGATGTTTTTCGGGCAATGGGTGTAATGATTTAACCAACAGTTGAAACTGTGACACCTCGATCGTCAACTCACCTGTTTTTGTGATAAATGGCTTCCCGATGACGCCGATAATATCTCCAATATCAAATTTCTTGAACGATTCATTATATTGGCCATCAGGTAGCCGGTCGCGCTGCGCGTACAGTTGGATCCTGCCCGACTCATCCTGAATATGTGCGAAACTGGCCTTGCCCATGATGCGTCTGGACATAAGCCGCCCAGCCAACTTGATTTCGCCACCTCTTGTTTCGGGCTCTTCCGAGGCAAGTTTTTCATGCTGCTCAAGCACATCCTTTGCACAGCTGTCCCGTCGAAAATCATTAGGGTATGGATTTCCCTGCTGACGTAACTTGGCCAGTTTCTCTTTCCGCTGTACGGTCTGGTCGTTTATGTCGTTTACCATGGTTCTATCTTTTCAATGCCTTTATAGACCAGCCTTTAAACTCGCTTCGATAAATTGTCCAATCTCACCGTCTAACACGGCTTGCGTATTGCCGGTTTCCACACCCGTACGCAGGTCCTTGATTCTAGATTGGTCCAAAACATAGGACCTTATCTGACTGCCCCACCCGATGTCCGCTTTAGAATTCTCTAGTTTCTGCTGCTCATCCTGCCGCGCACGCATCTCCGCCTCGTAAAGTCGAGATTTCAGCATGGACATCGCTTCTGCTCTATTGCGATGTTGGGAACGATCATTCTGGCATTGCACGACAATTCCACTGGGAAGATGCGTAATCCGGACTGCAGAATCAGTCCTATTTACATGCTGTCCACCCGCACCGCTTGCCCTGTAAGTATCGACTCGAAGGTCCCCAGGATTGATTTCAACTTCAAATCGGTCATCTACCTCAGGATAAACAAACACAGAGGCAAATGACGTATGTCGCCGATTCCCCGAATCGAAAGGAGATTTTCTGACCAACCTGTGGACACCAGTTTCGGTTCTGAGGTAACCATAGGCATATCCCCCAGTAACGTGGATGGTCGCGCTTTTTATACCGGCAACCTCGCCTTCTGACTTTTCAACCAGTTCGACCGAGTATCGGGCTGATTCTGACCAGCGCAAATACATTCGCAGTAGCATTTCTGCCCAGTCTTGCGCTTCAGTCCCTCCAGAACCGGACTGAATATCGACAAAAGCGCTAGCTTCATCCGCTTCACCGGAAAACATTCTCCGAAACTCGAGCTTCTCCAGTTTCTGTTTGACCCCCTCAGATTCTTTGGCTACCTCCTCTATTGTTTCATCATCATTTTCAAGTCGTGCAAGCTCAAGCAAATCAAGTAAATCGTTGAATACGCGAGACAGATCAGTCAGTTGTCCTACTGTTTCCTCGAGTCGGGCTCGTTCCTGGCCGAGGCGCTGAGCTTCTTCGGGATTATCCCACAGTGAAGGATCCTCTAACCGAAGCAGTATTTCTTCGAGACGCTCTTTTCGAGAGTCATAGTCAAAGATACCCCCTGAGCCCTTCAATTCGACGGGCGCAATCACTTAGATCCTGAAAAATTTCTCCTGGCTCTGCCATCATAAATCGGGTTCGGATGAACTATAATTGCGGAAGGGGAAGGATACCGGATTTCCAGTTGATTCGATACGGACAGCACTAGCTGTGTATCGAGTTGTCCATTGACCTGCGCCTGTCGTTCATTTGCGTTTGTACACTGACGCCACAGTGCATCAGATTCGCGCTTGGCAACCGGACAGGCATATTACACAAGAAGCAATAACATTGAAGGTGCGAATTAGCGGTATGCAAATAGGAATACCCAGAGAAATTTATCCTGAAGAATATCGCGTAGCTGTAACTCCTGAGGTCGTTACCCACCTGACCCAGCTGGGCTTCACCGTTAAACTCGAAACCAATGCCGGCCGAGCTGCGAGTTTCTCAGATGCTGCGTATGCCGAAAGTGGTGCTGCGATTGTCACCAGTTCAGTGGAGATCTGGGAATCCAGTGATATTCTCCTCAAGGTAAGAGCGCCATCAGAGCACCCCGATCTCGGGCTTCACGAGGCATCACTTCTTAGCCCAGAACAGACACTAATCTGTTTCATATGGCCAGGACAGAATTCAGAGCTTTTGTCTCGTCTGTCGGATACCGGAGCCTATGTCCTGGCAATGGATGCTGTGCCCAGAATCTCTCGAGCGCAAAAATTCGACGCACTGAGCTCTATGGCAAACGTTGCGGGTTATCGCGCGGTCATAGAATCAGCTGGCGAGTTTGGCAGGTTCTTCGCTGGCCAAATCACCGCCGCCGGCAAGGTACCTCCGGCCCAGATACTGGTGATAGGCGCCGGGGTGGCGGGACTCGCTGCGCTAGGCGCTGCTGGAAGCATGGGCGCAAGCGTCCGTGCGTTTGATACCCGGCCCGAAGTAAAAGAACAGGTTGAGAGCATGGGTGCCGAGTTTCTAATGCTGGACTTTGCTGAGGATGGCAGTGGAGCCGGGGGCTATTCGAAAACAATGAGTGAAGAATTCATTGCTGCGGAAATGGCGCTATTTATGGAACAAGCCAAAGAGGTAGATATCATAATCACCACGGCCCTTGTACCCGGCAAACCCGCACCACGTTTGATCACGGCCGAGATGGTAGATGCTATGAAAGACGGCAGTGTTATTGTTGACCTGGCTGCTGAGCAAGGTGGTAACTGTGAACTCACCCAACCTGGCCGCGTAACCAGCGTTAACGGTGTACGCGTGATTGGATATACCGACCTTCCCAGCAGAATGGCGGCGCAGTCAAGCCAGCTTTACGGAACCAACATCCGACATTTTCTGACTGACATCTGCCCAGAAAAAAACGGACATATCGAACTTAACATGGATGACGATGTTATACGCTCCATGACCGTCACTCGTTCTGGGGAAATCACCTGGCCCCCACCGAAGATCGAACCTGCGATACCCGCTGAACCATCCAGGTCTCCGCCTCCGAATGTTGCGCCAGTCTTAGTTAAGCTACCCGACAAACAAAACAACATCACCACCCTGATCAGCCTCGGTGTGGTTATGGCAATCATCCTAGGTGTAGGTGCTGTCGCACCCAGTTCTTTCATGAATCACTTTACAGTGTTTATCTTGGCCATATTTATCGGATGGCAAGTGATCTGGAATGTTTCTCCTGCACTACACACTCCTCTGATGAGTGTAACCAACGCCATTAGCGGAATTATTGTGATCGGGGCTCTGCTTAAGATTGAGGCAGGATCTTCACTGGTCGTTCTGCTCGCAGCCATTTCCTTGCTGATCGCGAGTATCAATATCAGTGGTGGTTTTCTAGTGACCCACAGAATGCTGCGGATGTTTCGGAGGGATATCTGAACATGTCTGCCGGTATTATCACCTCAGCCTATATTGCGGCCAGCGTATTATTTATTCTCAGCCTTGGTGGATTGAGCAACCAGGAGAGCGCTCGGCGAGGCAACCTTTTCGGCATCCTTGGGATGGCGATTGCCATCGTTGCCACAATCTACAACCCAGGTGTCGGTAATTACGCACTGATCATTATTCTGATGGTGTCTGGCGGTGGGATTGGGGCATTAGTCGCTGCCCGCGTTCAAATGACCGCCATGCCCCAACTGGTCGCGCTGCTCCACAGCTTTGTGGGATTAGCAGCTGTTTTGGTTGGATTCGGAACCTTCCTTGATCCTACAGTTGAATATTTCGACGTAGAAAGAACCATTCACAATATTGAAATCTATTTAGGAGTATTGATAGGCGCAGTGACCTTTACCGGGTCGGTTATTGCTTTCGGAAAACTTCAGGGGATTATTAACAGCCGGCCTCTCACCCTCCCGGGCCGACATCTAATCAACATTGCTATAGGGCTTGCCTGTTTGTGGTTTGGCTGGCAATTTATTTCCATGGCTGGTTTGGACGCTGGAGTCAGCCCTCTCATTATTGCCACAGTACTGGCACTGATATTTGGAGCACATATGGTTTTGGCAATCGGCGGTGCAGACATGCCGGTTGTGATTTCTATGCTCAACAGCTATTCGGGTTGGGCCGCTGCAGCAACTGGCTTTATGCTCGCAAATGACCTGCTGATCGTAACGGGTGCACTGGTGGGAAGCAGTGGAGCAATATTGAGCTACATCATGTGTCGCGCCATGAATCGTCGTTTTCTTGCAGTGATTCTTGGAGGATTTGGCGGATCAGTCAGTTCGAGTTCATCATCGACTGGCGATCAACAGGTAATTTCGATCAGTCACGATGAGTCCGCACAGTTACTACGAGAAGCCGGCAGCGTGGTCATCGTTCCAGGATATGGCATGGCGGTAGCTCACGCACAGCACCCCGTATCAGAACTAACCAAGATTCTTCGCAACAATAACACCGATGTGAGATTTGCCATACATCCAGTTGCCGGCAGAATGCCGGGCCACATGAACGTTCTCCTCGCGGAGGCAAAAGTACCTTATGACATCGTTCTCGAAATGGATGAAATAAACGATGATCTCCCGGATACCGATGTGGTTCTCGTGATTGGTGCAAATGACATCGTAAATCCGTCAGCACAAGAAGATCCCGATGGTCCGATAGCAGGAATGCCTGTACTCGAGGTTTGGAAGTCAAACGCCACTATAGTATTGAAACGGAGTATGGCAACGGGATACGCAGGTGTCGATAATCCCCTCTTCCACCGGGATAAAACAAAAATGCTATTCGGCGATGCCAAGGACAGTATAGAGAAGGTTCTAGCTGCCTTGAAATAGGCCGGCCACCATCTGCATTATCTATCGCATCAAGGCCTGCTTCATGGTGCTACCAATTTCGGCCGGATTTCTTGCCAAAAAGACACCGGCATTTTCCAGTGCCGCCATTTTCTCTTCGGCCGTTCCTTTACCGCCTGCGACTATCGCACCCGCATGACCCATCCGCTTACCAGGTGGCGCGGATGACCCCGCAATAAATCCAACCACGGGCTTGGACATGTGATCTTTCATCCAGGCCGCGCAATCCTCCTCGTCGCTGCCCCCGATCTCTCCGCACAGTACAACAGCCTCGGTATCGGGGTCCTCGTTGAAAAGACGCATGACATCCAAATGCTTCAAGCCATTGATAGGGTCACCACCTATTCCGACACAAGTTGACTGTCCCAGATTCTGTTGACTCAATTGATGAACAACTTCATAGGTCAACGTGCCCGATCTTGAAACTACACCGATTGAACCTTTCTGATGAATATAGCCGGGCATAATTCCGATCTTCAGCTGATCGGGCGTAATGATTCCTGGACAATTCGGACCGACCAGGACAGTTGCTTTTCCCGACATTCGATGTCGGGTCAAAAGCATATCTTTCAGCGGAACACCTTCAGTGATGCAAATAATGAGTTCTATTCCGGCGTCCACGGCTTCGTCTATGGCTCCGGCTGCATGTGCCGGTGGCACGTATACTACGGACACATTACATCCCGTCTCCTTGCGTGCTTCTGATACAGTATTAAATACCGGAATTTTGTCGCACATAGTTCCACCTTTTCCGGGTGTAACACCAGCAACAAACGCTTGCTCCCCGTACCCGTAATCCACACAAGCGCGGGTATGATATCGCCCCGTTGAACCGGTAATACCCTGAGTCACAACCCGACTGGATTTATCAATCAGAATCGACACGATAAGCTCCTGCGGCATCTACAACCTTGCGGGCGGCATCGTCCATTGAATTTGCCGTAAGGATATTAAGTCCTGCGTCCGCCAATAGACTGCGCCCCTGTTCGACATTGGCACCCTCTAAACGAACGACAACCGGTAACCGTAACTCGACCGTTCTAGCCGCATCAAGCAGGCCCTGCGCGACCACGTCACAGCGCATGATACCGCCAAATATATTGACCAGAATCGCTTTTAGCTTTCCATTTTCCAACATTATTTCAAACGCCTTGGCCACCTGTTCGGTGGCGGCACCACCTCCGACATCAAGGAAATTTGCCGGTGCGCCACCGTACAGCTTAATGATGTCCATTGTCGCCATAGCCAATCCCGCCCCATTGACCAGACAACCTATATCCCCGTCCAACGAGATGTAACTCAATCCATATTCCGAAGCTCTTATTTCGCCTGGGTCTTCCTCATCCTCATCGCGCAGATCAAGCAGATCAGTTTGCCTAAATAAGGCATTTCCGTCGAAACTGAGCTTTGCATCTAAAGCAATTAAGCCTCCCTGAACATCGATCACCAACGGATTGATTTCAGCAAGTACGGCATCATTCTCCCAATACAGCGCATAGAGCTTTGCTGACAGATCACCAATTTCTTTAGCTACAGCAGCATCCATACCTAAGTTACTGGCCATCTGAGCAACTTCAGTAGTATCCAAACCCGTTGATGGATCAATAGGGTAACGAGATATGGCATCGGGCCACTTCTTAGCGACCTGTTCGATATCAGTGCCACCCGCCGAACTCAGAATCAAAACAACTCTCTGAATTGATCTGTCGCAAACCAATCCAAGATAGAGTTCTTTTCTAATTCCAACCGCTCCTTCGACCAGCAAACGAGACACCTTACGGCCGGCTGGACCTGTCTGCTCGGTGACCAGCGTCATATCCAAGATTCTTTCTGCGGCATCTGCGACCTGATTAAGCTCCCCAACGAGCAGGACACCTCCACCCTCTCCGCGCCCACCTGCATGGATCTGGGCTTTCACCGCCCATCGACTGCCTCCGATATCTTCTGCCGCTGACATAGCATCCGCCACAGTAAAACAAACGCACCCCGCTGGCACGGAGATCCCATAGGTTTTAAGGATCTGTTTGGCTTGATATTCGTGTATCTTCACGACCGTACCGCTTGCAGACTACACATCATCATTCACGAGACACCGACGAGATGACTGGGCGATTAGGGTCTGTGATCCACTCACTCCACGACCCCGCGTATAACCGCGATCCATGTAGGCCAGCTACCTCCATGGCCAAAAGGTTATGACAAGCAGTCACACCTGATCCGCAACTGTGGATAACCTGATTCGGGGAAATGCTTCCGATCAAGTCGACGAACTCCTGTCTTAATTTACTGGCTGATTTAAAGCAACCACCCGAAAGATTGTGCTGGAATGGTCGATTGACAGCGCTGGGTATGTGGCCCGCAATGCGGTCGATTGGTTCTTCCAAACCGAGAAACCGTTTGTTTTCTCTTGCATCGATGATCAACCGAACTGGATCATCAACGACCTGCATCAACGTATCAGCGTCAGTCCAATAGTTCTGTCTTGGTCGTCCAGTAAACTTAGCCATTGGATACGACTCAGTGCCATCAACTAAGACACCCCCCCCCTCGACCCAAGCATCCAGACCGCCGTCAAGCACATAAACGGATGGATGACCGAACCAACGTAGCAACCACCAGCATCGAGCTGCCATCGCTCCTGGTCCATCATCGTAGGCGATCACGATCGAATCGTCTGCCACCCCCCACTTACCGACCGTTTCCGCAAAATGGTCCACAGCGGGTAATGGGTGTCGACCTGTTCTGGCTGTAATAGGGCTCGACAGGTCTTCGGCCAGATCCAAATAAATAGACCCTGGTATATGCGCTCTTCGATATGAAGCAACACCAAATCCCGGGTCGTTGAGCAAATATCGACAGTCCAGGATGCGGGTATTTCCTTCCCTGTGTATTTCCATCAGAGTTTCGGAGGAAATTAACATCTAAAAAGATCTGGAAAATTGCTAGACAATGGAGTGAAGTTTAACATTCGGTTATCGTCTTAGACCTGCCACCTTCTGATAGGCGACAACGGTTATCTACTGATTCGATCACCTTGTATTGGGCTAGGACCAAATGGTTATGGCGGTGAGGGTGGGATTCGAACCCACGATACCCGCAAAGGTATGCTGGTTTTCAAGACCAGTGCAATCGACCGAACTCTGCCACCTCACCGGTCTAGACTAATTGTAGCCCATTCTCTTGTTATGACCTTTCAGCAGATTGAATGACGATCAAGTAATCATAGTGCTATAACGCTTGATTTTTGGTGGAATGGCCCTATCCTAATATCTGCATACGGTTGTGAACCAACGCCAACAGGGAGCAATAGCACGTTATGTTTAATAGAGAACAAGTCGCCACTCTCCGACCAGCCTCCAGCGCTGTGGAATATAACAAGGTCCTCCGAAATACCTATGGACTACTCTCTGCGACCCTGCTTTTCAGTGGCGCCGTCGCCGGTCTCTCCATGGCCTTTAACTGGCCACATCCAGGTCTTGTGATTACCCTGGCTGGTTATTTCGGTTTACTTTATCTGACCCGTCGATTTCGGAATTCAGCACTTGGGTTGTTATTGGTGTTCGCTCTGACAGGATTCATGGGACTGACCTTGGGGCCTATCATCGATTTCTATTTGACCGCTGTCCCCAACGGCCACCAGGTGGTGACGACCGCCTTAGGCGGTACGGGTGTCATTTTCCTGGGTCTCTCGGCCTACGCCCTGCGAACCCGTAAGGATTTCAGCTTTTTGGGTGGAATGCTGTTTGCCGGCATCCTGGTAGCATTTGTCGCTGGAATAGGCGCCGTGGTTTTTGGAATCCCCGCATTATCCTTAGCGGTATCCGCAATGTTTATCTTGCTGATGAGCGGACTCATTCTGTTTCAAACCAGCCAGATCTTACACGGCGGTGAAACAAACTACATCATGGCGACCATCACACTTTATATCGCCATTTACAATCTGTTCCTCAGTCTCCTCCAGATCCTGGGCATATTTGGTGGTGACGATTGACAGAAAGGATGCTCAATTAAATACCCACGTCCGGCATTCCCGTGGCTGGACTATTGCGCACAACTCTCTCAAGCATTCTGGATCCTCTCACATCCACCCAGATAGGGCCGTAGTACATCTGGAACCGATATTGTCCGGTCTTCATTCTGGTAGTTCTCCATGATTGCCACCAATGTCCGACCTATAGCAAGACCCGACCCATTCAGGGTGTGCACATACTCTGGTTTGCTCGTTTCAGGATTGCGCCATCGAGCCCGCATGCGCCTTGCCTGAAATGTCTCAAAATTACTACATGAAGAGATCTCTCGATACCTCTGCTGACCAGGAAGCCAGACCTCCAGGTCATAGGTTTTAGCGGAAGAAAAACCAAGATCTGAAGCGCAGAGTGTAACGACCCTGTAGGGCAGTTCGAGACGCTGTAATACGGTCTCAGCGTGACCAGTCAACTCCTCTAAGGCAGCCCATGATGTCGAAGGTTCAACAATTTGGACCAACTCTACCTTCTCAAATTGGTGCTGTCGGATCATACCCCGGGTGTCTTTACCGTAAGATCCTGCCTCACTGCGAAAACACGGTGTGTGGCAGACGTGACGAACAGGCAACTCAGTCGATTCGAGTATTTCGTCACGATAAAGATTAGTTACTGGTACCTCTGCAGTCGGTATGAGGTAGTAGCGGGGATCAGTATCGGTTGCGAACTGATCTTGCTCAAACTTTGGCAATTGTCCTGTACCGAATAGAGACTTGGCGTTAACCATATACGGCACATAGGTCTCTTCATACCCGTGCTCCTGGGTGTGAAGGTCCAGCATAAACTGAATCAGCGCTCTGTGGAGTCGAGCGAGGCCTGCTGTCATCACGACAAAGCGTGAACCGGTCAGCTTCGTGGCTTGTTCGAAATTCAGCATTCCCAAGTCTTCGCCAAGCTGAACATGGTCAAATATTTCGAACAAAAAATCCCGTCGCTCACCCCACCGTCTTTGCTCTACGTTGTCATCCTCTGACTCGCCCGGGGGCACGCTCTCGTGTGGAATATTTGGCATGCCCGCAGTCAGTTCATTGAGTTCAAGCTGAATCTGTTGCAAGCGATCGCCGATGGATTTGAGTTCCCCTCCTAGTAGTTCGGTATTCTTGATAAGTTCAGCTGCATCTTCTTTGGCTGCTTTAAGTTTACCGATCTCTTTTGAATTTTGGTTACGGGAATGTTGCAACTCCTGTTGTTTAATCTGAAGCTGTTTGCGATCCTTCTCTAAGCTCTGGAACCGTTCGACATCAAGTAAATACCCGCGGGGTCGTAGCACTCTTGCCACTTCCTCGGTATTATTTCGGAGTAGTTGTGGATCAAGCATCTTCGACCTGCCTCAAGGCTTTACTATCAAAAGTTCCGTCCGACACTCATTCCCAGGTATGCACCCAGTAGAGATACGATCACGCTTGTAACAATGTACAACAAACCGCGCAGCCACAAGCCCTGATCGAACAGAGCAATGGTGTCCATGGAAAACGCCGAAAATGTGGTAAATCCCCCCAGCAACCCAATCTGGAGTCCATTTCTTAACAAATCGCTTAAGGGTATACGTGTGACAAACAGTGCCAGCAACAGACCCGCCAGAAAACAGCCAAATATATTGACAAATAATGTACCCCACGGAAAGGCACTTCCTGTGAGAAGAGTAATACGCAACCCTAATCCATAGCGCATCAGTGCTCCGACAGCACCACCACAGCCTATAACCAGTAATTGCAACATTCTACCTACTCAACATCGGATATGACATCGACGCCAGTCGGCGGGACAAACTGAAATACACTATCGGGGATCGGCTCATTTTCAACCACATTGGCCAATGTTACTCGCGTGATTTGATTGAGTTCATCCAGCAATTGTATAAGGCGAAGAGTCTCACCCTCGAAACCCAATTGAATCTCTGCAAAGCTCCCATCGCTTAATTTTGGGACTAGTGAAATCCAGTTAACTGCACCCTGACTCCCTAATATCGTTACATTGTAGTCTTTCCGATATTGCTGCCCCCCCGAAAGCAACACCGCTGGAGTTTGTCCAATTGCACTCTCCTGCTCCCTGCGCGTGACCTGCTCCAGTTCGACATCGTAGAGCCAAAGCACCTCACCGTCAGCCACAATAGTCTGGGCATGAACAGATTCATAATCCCACCGAAAGCGGCCTGGACGAGCAATCCACAGCAGCCCACTGGTTTCCTCAAGGGCCAGTAAATTTTCGTCAAGAACCACCTGGATGAAACTCGCCTTAAACGTAGTAACTTTTTCAAAGAAACGATCGAGCCGTTCATACCCATCCGCACCTGCGCATGCCGGTGACAACCCGGCCCCCATGACTAACCAAAGAAGCATCCAGCGCATAGCTTGGTCGATCGCAGTCACTTATTGTTGCCGAGTTATCTATTCAACCGGAGCCGGTGCAAAGACTTCACGTCTTCCGTTTTCGAGTGGCCCGACCACACCTGATGCCTCCATGGCTTCTATCATTCTCGCCGCGCGGTTATATCCGACTCTGAGATGTCTCTGAACCGCCGAGATTGAAGCTCGTCGCGTTTGCGTAACAAATGCGAGCGCCTGGTCATATAAGGGATCGCCTTCGCCCCCAACAGCGTCGCCCCTTCCAGAGCCCATTTCCTCGGAGACTTCTGGTTCAATCACAGCATCCAGAAACTCCGGTGCACCACTCTGGCGCAAATGTTGTGCAACTCGGAGAACATCCTGATCCGAGACAAAAGACCCATGCACTCGAACCGGATAGCCGGTACCAGGTGGCAGAAATAACATATCGCCATGTCCCAGCAGTTGCTCCGCTCCCATCTGGTCCAGAACAGTACGAGAATCAGCACGAGAACTCATCTGAAAAGCAATGCGAGTTGGAAAATTCGCCTTAATCAAACCGGTTACAACATCCACCGAAGGTCGTTGAGTCGCTAGCACCAAATGTATGCCAGCCGCTCTTGCGCGTTGTGCTATACGAGTGATCAGCTCCTCTATTTTCTTTCCTGCGACCAACATGAGATCGGCAAACTCGTCTACGATCACTACAATGTAGGGCATTTTTGCCAGCGTTGGTGGCGGATGGTCTTCCTCGCCACCAATTGGCTCATAGAAAGGGTCTGGAAGCGGTTTTCCAGAACTGATTGCAGCGAGCACCTTGCGGTTGTACCCCATAATATTCCTAACGCTGAGGGATGCCATTAGTCTAAATCGGCGATCCATTTCGCCTACACACCAGCGAAGCGCGTTGGCGGCTTTGCTCATATCGGTGACAACAGGCGTCAGTAGATGAGGTATCCCGTCATAGCCTGATAACTCAAGCATTTTGGGATCAATCATGATCAATCGAACGTCCTCAGGGGTCGACTTGTAGACAATGCTCAATATCAGCGCATTGATGCAGACCGATTTTCCCGATCCCGTGGTACCTGCCACCAGCAAATGCGGCATCTTGCACAAATCATCGACCACAGGCTGCCCCGAAATATCTTTGCCTAACACGATTGTTAAAGGGCTTTTGCTCGATTCGTAGACTTCAGAAGCCAGCCCTTCAAGCAGGTATACCGACTCCCTCTGCTCATTAGGAATTTCCAGTCCGATGTATGTTTTTCCCGCAATGTTTTCGACAACCCTGACACTGATCACCGACAATGAACGGGCAAGATCCCGAGCCAGACTCACCACCTGACTTGCCTTTACACCTGGCGCCGGTTCAATTTCAAAACGAGTAATCACAGGTCCGGGTTGGACTGATTCCACTCGCACATCGATGTTGAAGTCCATGAGTTTTTTCTCAACCAACCGGGACATCATTTCCAAGGTTTCCTTACTGTATCCTTGAACTTTTGCCTCAGGCTTATCGAGTAGCCCCAGTGCTGGTAGTGAGCCTTGCGGCACCTTTTCTTCCGCAAACATGGGGATTGGGGACTGCTTCTCCCTGTAGATTCGGGCACCCTCTTTGGTTTCAGTGACCTTAGGCTCTATACGCGGGGGCTGCTTCTTGGCCCGATCCCGTCTAATTTCTGCCACTGTATCTTGCCGCTTTTGTTTGAGTCTGGATCCCTGCACTTCATCAAACCAAATTATTACTCGCTGCCATAACCATTCCGAATACTTACAGGTCATCTCCCCGACCTTATCCATAATTGTGAACCAGCTGACATCAAGCGACCATGAAATCCCAGCAATAAAGATCACCAGAAATACAACCGTCGCTCCGACAATCCCAAATGAATCGAAGGCCCACGCGCCCACCAAGACGCCGATCCAACCACCTGATTCAAACGGCATAGTGCGTGACAAAGAAAAATAATGCAGAAATTCGATACCACAAGCTGAAAAAAGCACGAATATCATGCCAGCTCCATGAACAAGCCGGGAATAACCCATGTCTTCACTGTCCGATTGTCGCAACAGCCGCCAGCACACTACACCAAATAGTATCGGTAGAAAGTAGGCAGAGTAACCTAATGCATTCAACATCAAATCTGAAAACCAAGCACCGAATCTGCCGCCAAGATTCTCGATGTCATTACTGACTCCCGTGTGCGTGAAACCTGGATCGCTGCTTGAATAGCTCGCTAAACAAATCAATAGATAGGCAGTGAGTGCTCCCAGAGCAATGACCAATACCTCCCTGCCCAGACGCAACAGTCTCGGTGATGTACGGACATCAGTCCGTTCTACTTGTTTGGGCGACTTTGCCTGGGCCACAGTAATCGTTAAGTAGGTCGGTAAAAAATGGGTCGGTGTAATTATATCGAAATATTCAAGAGCAGCGCGTAATCCGAACGATGCTCCCCTATCCGTATCTGTTCAAACTCATTATGATAGCGGCTACGGATTCGCTGATTATCTCGCATCACTTAATCCCACCATACTCCGACTCAGCCACACCTGTTAAGAGCATCTGCCATGCAAAAGCTGGTTCACAGCCGATTGTTGATCCTCGGATCTGGGCCCGCGGGTTATACCGCTGCCCTTTACGCGGCCCGTGCAAATCTGAGCCCCGTCCTGATAACGGGTATTGAACAGGGTGGCCAGCTCACTACAACCACAGATGTAGACAATTGGCCGGGAGATCCAACAGGGGTCCAAGGACCCGAGCTAATGCAACGTATGTTGGCGCACGTGGAACGTTTTGAAACCAACGTTATATTCGACCATATTCATGAAGCCGAATTGGACCATAGGCCATTCCACCTACATGGAGATTCGGCAACCTACACCTGTGATGCTCTGATCATCGCGACCGGTGCATCGGCAAGGTACCTGGGGCTGCCATCAGAAGAACTTTACAAAGGGAAAGGCGTCTCGGCATGCGCCACCTGTGATGGATTTTTCTACAAAGACAAACCCGTTGCTGTCATAGGCGGTGGCAACACAGCTGTTGAAGAAGCTCTTTATCTTTCAAATATCTGCTCTTCTGTCGCTTTGGTTCATCGCCGCAAACAGCTCAGGGCTGAAGCCATCATGCAGGATAAACTGTTCGCCCGATCAGATGGTGATGGAAATGTGTCCATCCACTGGAACAACACACTTGATGAGGTGGTGGGAGACACGGCAGGCGTAACTGGCATTCGAATAAAAGATGTTAACTCGGACGAAAAAATAACACTTGATATACATGGGGTATTTATTGCCATTGGTCATGATCCCAACACAGGACTATTCAAGGACAAACTGGAGATGACCGGCGGATACATTGTGATCAACGGAGGACTGGATGGAAAAGCCACAGCAACAAGCATCCCAGGAGTATTTGCGGCTGGAGACGTCACAGATCACGTATACCGCCAGGCGGTAACCTCAGCAGGTTCAGGTTGTATGGCCGCTCTGGATGCTGAACGATTCCTAACCGAACAATCTAACTGATAGACGGCGTTGCTATGCACGATCCCGATCGCTTATTCAGAAAATCTGTGACTGGGGTCACCCCACTCCGGGGTCAAGACTCTAGGGGCATACCAAATAAACCGAGAAATAACAGAATCCCACCCGAAGTTGACCCAATAGCTGGGCCTGGAAAGGTGGATCTTGATGGTGATCTATTTTACAGAAGTGGTGTCCAAAAAAGAAAATTGAGGGAGCTTAAACGAGGTCGATTGAAGATCGCTGACATTCTTGATCTTCATGGATACACCCAGACCTCCACCCCCGCTGCCATCACCAGCTTTATAGCGTCCTGTAATAACCCAGACAACCAGTGCGTCATGATCATCACGGGCAAAGGGAGAAATTCCCCTGATAGGGTGTCGGTCGTTCGAGCAACTACCCTTGAAACGCTTCGAAAACACCCTCGTGTCTTGGCTTATTGTTGTTCACAGCCAGTCGATGGGGGTCACGGCGCTTTCTATATCCTGCTACGGCGTTAAGGTATAGATTGTTCAACCAGGACTACCGCGTGCGCCGCTATACCTTCACCACGGCCAGTGAACCCCAGGCCTTCGGTAGTTGTTGCTTTAACGTTGACGAAACTCTGGTCTAACTCAAGGTCAGCAGACAGGTTCGATCGCATCGCATCGACAAATGGTCCTAATTTTGGTGCCTGGGCTACCAGTGTCGCATCAACATTAACGACTCCTATCCCATGAGATTGGAGCAGCCGGTGAACCTCAGCCAAAAATTCGCGGCTGTTTCTGTTTCTATTTCGGTCATCTGTATCAGGGAACAAATTCCCGATATCCCCGAACCCTGATGCGCCCAATAACGCGTCACAAATCGCATGGATCAGAACATCAGCATCGCTGTGACCCTGCAACCCTTGGTGATAGGGTATCTCCACCCCTCCAAGAACCAACATCTGCCTGTCTACCAGTCGATGGGCATCAAACCCATGCCCGACTCTGATCAGTTTTTTCACGATTGCTTACCCAGGAAGAATTCTGCCAGTCGTAGATCCTTGCTGTTTGTAATCTTGATATTTCCCTCAGTGGATTGAACAATCAGGGGATTTAAGCCAAGCTTTTCTACTGCTGCTGATTCATCCGATATCGATTCAAGATCATGAGCTACCGCCTGTAGCGCGGTGCACAGTACAGAAAATCGAAACAACTGAGGAGTCTGGGCGCCCCAGAGCATTCTTCTATCCATCGTCTGTTTCGCGGTCGAATCCTGGTTTGCAATCTTGATTGTATCGGTTATGGGTACAGCCAGTAGCCCTCCCTCAAATGAAGGTACTACTGCTGAAATTAAAGTATCAATATCCTCGACCTGCACACACGGGCGTGCTGCATCATGTACAAGGACCCAATCATCGGCACTCGCGAACTCCTGTAGAGCTCGAAGACCCAACCACACGGTCTCCCCCCGACTCTGACCTCCGGTATAAGAGGCTACCTGCATGCCGTGGGGCAGCGGTAGTCTCTGCCAGTGTGTATCGGTTTCAGAAATCCCGACAAATATCGCATCGACCTGCTGAACTGCAGCCAACCTGTTCAGACTGTGAGCTAAAATAGGTATACCCGCTATTTCTAGATACTGTTTTGGGACAGCGCCACCGACACGTCTGCCTTGACCTGCCGCAGGCACAACAGCCCAAAGTTTCTCCCCGTTCTTAAACACCGCTATGTTTTCTGGTTAGCAAGATAATCAAGCACGGAGGCGTCATTAAGATAGAATCCATAACCTCATCGCGGCCAAGCAAACACAGTCCGATGCGTGCTTTACCAGACGAATCCAAACCAAACTCCGATTTGACCCAGATCACCCGCTGGTCTGGACTGTATGGCAGCGCCGAGGGATTCGGGATAACCCGCTTAGCGGACAGCCTGGAAAAGCCGGTGGTCGTAATCGCCAACAATTCTCGACGGATGAAACTCCTGCAGGAGGAAATAGCTTTCTTCATTCGGGACCATTCTACAGCACCCCTACTGTCTCTCTCAGACTGGGAGTGCCTACCGTATGATGTCGTTTCACCACAACCAGAAGTAATATCGGACCGACTGAGAACTCTCGCTCAGATCCCCCATCTCGAACGAGGCATTCTGCTCTCAACCGTACCCGCGCTAATGCAAAGGCTCCCGCCTTCTGAGTACATTTCCGGCCACAGTTTTTTTCTTGAGACTGGTCAGATAGTCGATCCAGAGAATCTTCGAATACGGCTTCAGGAGGCTGGTTACCTAGCCGTATCGCAGGTTCTTTGCCAGGGAGAGTATGCAATACGAGGGGGAGTCATTGATATTTACCCGATGGGCTCTAGCGAACCATTCAGACTCGACCTCTTTGGAAACCAACTGGAAACCATCCGAATATTTGACCCGACATCACAAAGATCTTCTGAGACTAGAAATTCCATAGAACTCCTCCCCGGTCGGGAGTACCCGACCGACCAGGATGCAATTAATCGGTTCCGGGCAAATTTCCGGCGTCAATTTGAAGGCGATCCACAAAAACATTTGGTGTATCGAGAAATCAGCAAAGGCAACCTGCCCGCGGGTCTAGATTGTTTTTGGCCGCTGTTTTATAGCCAGACCGATACGCTATTTGATCATCTGCCTTGTAACGCTACGTGGATCCTGGACAAAGATTTTCGAGACAGCGTTGACAAACATTGGGCAGCAATCGTTGACCGTCATACACTAGCATGCCTTGTGCCCGAAAGACTCCCTCTGCCACCGGAACAACTGTACGCTGCACCAGCGGAAATAATCCAGCGACTTGATGGCGAGGTCAAGATTGTTTTAGGCACCGAAGAACATGAGCAATCGGAGAGGCCTATACCGGGTACTTTTTGGGTCGAACCGAGAAGCAGCGAACCGTATCAAGCAGTAATTAATCATCTCCAACATACGCGCTACAAGACTCTACTTGCGTTTGAGTCACTGGGCAGACAGGACATTATTAACGAGGTTCTTCGAGGCCGTGACATGTGTCCGACTGAAGTGGATGGATGGTTTGAATTTTCGAAAAAAAGTGGTCCTCACCTTGCGACAACAACCTGCCGAATCGAGCGCGGAGCGGTTTTTCAGAATTTAGGGTTGGAGGTCATAACCGAAACTCAAATCTTTGGCGAGCGGGCTACCCACACATCAAGGCGTACTGCGAGTTCGCGTAACCCGGAAAGCATCATTCAGTCTCTCGCCGAACTGAAGGTTGACGATCCTGTAGTCCATGAAGACCACGGTGTAGGACGCTACAGGGGCTTGAAGGTCATGCGTATATTGGAACATGAAAGCGAGCTGATGGTCATCGATTATCAAGGTGATGACAAGCTCTACGTGCCGATCTTGAACCTACATCTGGTAAGCCGTTACCTCGGCGGTGATCCAGAGACCGCACCCCTGCATAAGCTAGGTTCCGAACAATGGGCAAGAGTTAAAGATAGAGCCGCTAAACGCACCCGAGATACAGCCGCCGAACTACTAGAAATACAGGCAATTCGGGCGTCTCGCGCTGGCGCCGCTCTGGCTATACCGACCCAGGAATACTCGAAGTTCGTATCGACATTCGTCCATGAAGAAACACCTGATCAGATCACCGCGATGGAGGATGTTTTGAATGATCTGGTATCCGATCGACCAATGGATCGGCTGGTCTGCGGTGATGTAGGATTTGGCAAAACAGAAATTGCACTTAGAGCTGCTTTTGTGGCGGTTCATAATGGAAAACAAGTAGCACTATTGGTGCCCACAACTTTACTGGCACAACAGCACTTTGATACTTTTCTTGATCGATTTTCCAATCAGCCTGTGAGCATTCGGTGTGTCTCCCGCCTGCAGACCAACAAAGAAGTAGAAAAGACTCTGGGTAGTCTTCGTAATGCCTCCCTAGACATCGTAATTGGAACACACCGCCTGTTACAGCCTGATGTTTCTTTTAAGGATCTAGGGTTGTTGATCATTGACGAGGAGCACCGCTTTGGTGTCCGGCAAAAAGAACACATCAAGAAGTTGCGACAAGTCGTGGATATTTTGACACTCACTGCAACCCCGATTCCCAGAACACTGAACTTCACTATGACTGGCGTTCGTGACATTTCATTAATTGCTACCCCACCCGAACAGCGTGTCGCTATTAAGACGTTTATCCGAATTAAACACGATGGCCTAATCCGAGAAGCCTGCCTTAGGGAGATAAACCGTGGTGGCCAGGTATTCTTCTTGCACAACCAGGTCAGGTCGATTGAACGCGTAAGAGATGAGCTTCAGATTCTCGTGCCAGAAGCAACTATTGGAATCGCCCATGGGCAGATGCCGGAATCGGAACTTGAAGTGGTGATGAGAAACTTTCAACAACAACGATTCAATCTAATGGTGTGTAGCACCATCATAGAAAGCGGTATCGATATCCCCAACGCCAATACGATACTGATCGATCGCGCCGATCGCCTGGGGCTTGCACAACTGCACCAGATCAGAGGGCGTGTCGGTCGGTCAAATCGGCAGGCTTTTGCCTACCTACTTATACCTGATGAAATAGCGATAACTAAGAATGCAACAAAGCGTCTTGACGCAATCGCTTCTCTAGAAGGACTCGGTGCTGGATTTGCGCTCGCATCTCACGATCTCGAGATCCGTGGTGCCGGAGAACTCCTTGGAGAGGAGCAGAGCGGAACCATCGATGATATCGGATTTAGCCTTTATGCTGATTACCTTAATCGTGCCATCAGGGATCTAGCGAAACTACCACCCGACACCAAATTCACCCTCGATGAGCAGATACGAACTGAGGTCGATCTCGATCTACCAATTCTTTTTCCTGATAGTTATCTACCCGATGTCCATGCCCGATTGTTACTGTATAAGCGAATCGCAAGCGCTGAAACAACCGAAGACTTGTATGATCTTCAGTTGGAGACTCTCGACCGATTTGGCTTACTGCCCGAGGTCGCAAAGTCGGTCTTCGCTATCAGCGATATCAAGTTGACAGCGACCAGCCTTGGAATAGAGAAAATTCAGCTGGGAGACAACGGGGGGGTTGTGAGATTTTCTGAACATACTGCACTGGATCCAATTCTGCTTGTCGACCTAATTGAATCCAGCGATGGTGAGATACACATGCGAGGTGCTTACACACTGGATATCATTGCGTCGTTGCCCTTGCCGCAAGATAAAATCGTATACATAAACCACTTGTTGGCCACATTGCGGGGTGACCCGTGAATCAGAACAATTGACTGTAGTCTTGCATGATAACCCAGAGCTGCCATTTCAATCAGACTACGCCTGATTCACTGGCGTGCTTCATGTAAACGGCAACCTATCAACGCGAGAAACTTATCACTCGCGCAGAGCCAGTACCCTCAACTAGATTTCTCTGCATATATTCCGGCACTAATTCTTTCATAATCTGCTCGATTCCATCAGTGTCCGATTGCTGAATGTTAGATGTTAGCAACCTAACAGCGTTCATAACCGAGTCACTATTCAAAGCCCTACTTTCAGCTAAACTTATCTGATCGTGCAGTGTTTTTTCAAGTTTCTCTTCGTTGTGAAACAGTTCCTCCACAAGTTTTTCACCCTCACGAAGGCCGGTATAAACGATTTCGATGTCCTGACCGGGAATCAATCCGGCCATGCGTATGAGTTGTTTTGCGAGATAGGAAATCTTGATCGGTTCCCCCATATCAAGCACAAAAGTCTCGCTACCCTTCCCTTGAACACATGCCTGCATAATCAATTGGCATGCTTCCGATATTGTCATAAAGAACCGAGTTACATCAGGATGGGTGACCGTAACCGGCCCTCCCTCTGCGATTTGCCGTTCAAATAGCGGTACAACACTCCCAGCAGACCCAAGCACGTTTCCGAACCGCACAGTTATGAAAGCGACCTCAGACCTTGCATTTTGAGCCTGAACCAGGATCTCAGCCATACGCTTGGTTGCACCCATGATACTCGTTGGGTTGACGGCTTTATCGGTCGAGATCAAAACAAATTTCTCACAATCAGTTTCACAACTAACTCGCGCCACTACATCTGTTCCAACCACGTTGTTTCGAACAGCCGCGCGGATTTGCCCCTCTAGGGAAGGGACGTGCTTATAGGCTGCCGCGTGAAATACGACGTTTGGCAAATGCTGGTTGAATACTGATTTTACGCCGGGTTCATCACAAACATCCCCCAGTCGTGCATGCAATACTATATCTGGATGCTTGTTTTCTATTTCGTGAGCGATCCTATACAAGTTATATTCATTCTGTTCCAGTAAGATCAGCGCCGCCGGGTTCAATTGAACCACTTGCCGACATAACTCGCTGCCAATAGATCCTCCTGCACCCGTTATGAGCACCCTCTTGCCGGTCAGGCCGCTTGAAATCAGCGTGATATCGAGCGAAACTGGTTCTCGACCCAATAGATCGTCCAGCGCGACCGGTCTCAGGTCTCGACTGCGAGCAGTTCCATCCAGAATTTCTTGTACTTTAGGTAATGTACGGTAGGCGACCTGCGCCTCCTCGCAGTAATCTACGATACGTCGCATGTCCTGTGTTGCGACACTGGGTATGGCAAGCAGTACCAGATCGATGTGTAACTCTTGGGCCACCTTTGGTAATACTGAGCACGCCCCTACTACCCTAAGCCCTTGGATATGGCGTCCTTTCTTCTCCGGATCGTCGTCTAGATAGGCTATCGGCTCGTACAGTACAGGGTTTGAGCTCTTTAGATCTCTGACCAACATATCGCCAGCAACACCAGCTCCAATAACTAAAACCCGCCTACCGGACCCACTTCGTCCAGCACGTGCGTGATAAATGCGATACAACAGTCGATTGGTAATTAGCATTCCAATAAGCAACACACTATGTAATGGAAAGACAGAGCGTGGCACTGCTTCAAGCCGAGTTGCAAGAAATATCGCAATTGCGACTACGGCTGTTGCAAAGAATACCGATTTAACAATTGCCGAAATGTCTGGCGTGGATGTAAATCGCCACGCACCTCGAGGAACAGAAAACCCAAGCGACATAGCCATATGGATCAGGACAACCAAAGGCAGTATCGCAATCGCCTGATCAAGAAACGGCTGCGGAATAGTATCGAGATTAAAGCGAAACCAGTAGGCCAAAAACCACGCGATAACAACCATCGCGCCATCGTGCAGAATCACCGGCCAGCGACCGGCGTAGTATCTCAACTCCTCGAATGCACTTTCCTGGCTACCGCTCTTCATTTTTATTAAGGTACGCCCGTTCTTTCTCCAGCACTGCGAGAGCGCAGATAGCCAGAGTGACCAGACCCAACGTCATCCAAAGCCACCCGGGACCAACATTGTGTATTACAAATGACCCAAAAATCGACAGACATAACGTAATTACCAGGGTTAGCGATGTCACTTGTGCGTGATTATAGCCAAGACCAACCAGTCGCTGGTAAAAATGACTTGAATGGGCTTCCCACCAGCGCTCACCTTTAAAAATACGGACCGCAAGTGTTACGCTCGTATCACAGAGCATCACACCGTAAAGAAGTACAAACGCTTCGACTGGCAGGCGATATACAGTCCAACCAATGATCCCCATTACTGCAAAATAGATTCCTAGAGTAAGGCTTCCAATATCACCTAGAAAGACGCGCGCAGGTCGCCAGTTAAGGATAGAAAAACCCGCCAAGGCACCAGCAAGTGCCAGGTTCAACGATACAAGTTCGGGGGCACCTGCTTGGTGAAACCAGAACGCCAAGACAATTGCAGCTATCGTCGACTGCGTCGCGACCAACCCATCAATACCGTCCATGAAATTAAACAGGTTAGTCATCCACACGATCCAGACTACGAGCTCAACAAACAGTAACCAGTCGGGTTGCTCGAACCGATAACCCGCAATATTAATACCCTGGGAGGGTGCAAGTAGATAAACCATGGCACAAGCAATTGCTATTTGCACAATGATTCTCGTCCGAATCCTTAAGCTATGCCGATCGTCAAACCACCCTAGAACGGCAATGCCCCCAACTAACGACGCAATCAACACATGCATCACTGCGATCGATTGGTACATTGCCGCATAAATCCCGATCAATGATGCGGTGGAAACGATAATCACTAACCCACCGCCCTTTGGCACTACTTGACTGTGCAAACTTCGCGAATTGGGCCTATCTGGAACCAAAATTTTCGAGTTTTGTCCTAAAAGGAACGACAGTAAACTGTAAGAAGCAAGGCTGCCTAACAATAACAGTAACAACGCGGAGACAAGAGTCATAAATTAAGGTTGGCTTTATTGATAAGACCCAACAAGAATAGCAAAGGGTTAATTGTACAGAGGTCGGATACGCTGATTAAATCGATCCATACAGTCTTTCAGAATTTGCTGGTTGCATGTATCGGATTCCTGCTCACTGATGCCAGCGAGGACATCAAGACACAGTTCTGAAATATCATCTACATGAACTTGCTGGTGACTATCGCTCACAGGTCGATCTTCTTGGCTCAAACCCTGACTAGTCACTAACTCATTGTTTATACTGAGTGTTTCTACATTTCTTCGGTTAGCATTGCTTGGCCACAGCCACAAACTCAATGGCCCCCGTTGGAGCCAGTCAATTCCAGTTTCGACTACAACTGCCTTCTTAATTGTGTCGCTTTGATCAATTACCTTGGCTTCAACTCCTGTCTCGATCAGCAGTTGCGTGCCGAGCTTTCGGTGTGCAAAGCGTTTTTGATAAACCTTTAGTTTCCCGGCATAGCCTAAACATAAGATCCAGTCGAACTCAGGACAATCTTTCTCGGGCACTTTTGCCGTGTATTCTGACGTTACCCAACTAACCCGGGGTATTCTGGGTGCGGTTTCAGGATCATTTGTTTCTACGACTACGACGTAACCCCGTGCTGCCAAACGGATCACAACTGAACGCAACAATCGGCACTGGTCTCCGATCACGAACACTTCGTTACCGTTTGTCGCGGTCCAGGTACCTTCGAACTGATCTGCGTCCTTGTTGTATCTCATTTCAGGTTTTACAAGCTCATACAAACACCTTATCCAGACATGCAACTGCGACATGATCGATACCACACAGGCAGTTAACGAATATCGATTTAAGTGTTTTCTAAAATAAGTTTTCAGCGAGTGATGCTTATAGCGAACAATTTCAACTGATTTAACCCCACTTGATACAGCTCCCACGTGAACAGCCGATACATCCGGGTCGAACACAACTCTATATCCCGCTCCCCTGACTCTCCGACAGAGATCCAAGTCTTCGAAATGAAGAAAATAGTCTTCATCCAACCCACTCAACTCCTTATAAAGTGACTTTCTGACTGCAAAAAAGGAACCTGACACCGCATCCACATCAATGATATTTTGTGGGATTGGTTCGTTTGTCATATCTATGGTTGGCATATTCTTGAGTGGGAATAGTTTGCCCAACATCTTGCCAATACTTCGCATCGGTGTCACATCGTAGCGTCTACAGCCGACTTGTTCGCGTCCATGAATTCCAAATACCAGTCCACCTACTAGACCAACTTCTTGCTGATCTCTTAACAATCTGCACAATCGGTCAATAGTGTGTGGCCACACCAAGCAATCTGGATTGATGACAACCAAAACATCTCCTGATGCGACAGCCGCACCGATATTTACGGCTGCAGAAAACCCCAAATTCCGATCATTTTGGATATATTTTTCGTTTTGCCTCCCGTTACACCCCAGTGCCCAGACCTTGCTGATATCCTTTGAGTGATTATCGACCACGATTAACTCTACTGCTGGGGTCGATTTTCTGATTCGATCAATACATAACCCAAGGAACGCACCAGCGTTGAAATTAACTACGATGGCAGAAATAGCCGGACGAGGGTATGAGTTCATTTCAAAGAAATATAACCGTTTTCAAAACTGACCCTCTGATACGCTGCCTAGCTTGATAAAGGTCAACCAATAACACTCTGAATAGTCGTAACTCGCGATTGATTACCTAATTCCCGAAATATCACCGCTACTCAACCATACGTATGCTTTGCCAAGCGATACTCTGTTGCAGATCGAAATAATAGATGGACAGCTCATCAAACTTCAGTAATCGACATGTTCATCTGAGCCAGGCCAAATCCACCATAGTCACCACGGACAGTTAGATGTATCAGATCGTATCGACGGTCTATCGCAATGTTGTCACGTTCAGGGTCATCAAGCGCGACACCAAGCGATATGAAATATTCACCAGGCACCAGGTTAAGATCGAACTGAAAACAGACGGTCCCAGTCGTCCCGGCTTCAGCATGACTAACATCTATTGCGCGCGCTCTGGTGTTAGTCCCATAGACCGTCTGTCCATCGACAGTTTTAACAGTACACCCATAGATCAGGTCAGTTAAATCCTGAAAATACTGAACATAGACCATTAATTTTAGATTTTCCCCAGACTCGAACACGACCTGGTCGTTACCGAAATTGGAATGAATCTCGTAATCAATTATCGCTGCGCGCCGATCCCCCCAGCGATATTCGTTAGGGTTGTACGATCGCCGCTGAGTACAGTGGTCCTGATCTAGACCAGACGACCCTGACACGACTCTGGTTGAACTGGTGGCCGTATCGGTATGATCGACTGCTCTAGCTACCTCACTGTAGTTAACCTCCCTCGTTTGTTGAATCTCACTCCCGAACAGGTGTTCCAGATAGGCTTGGATTACGTCCTTGGGCTCCCCAATCGCTTCGATGTTGCCCGCATTCAAGAAGATAGCTCTGGAACAATGATTTTGGATCAGTTCAACCGAGTGTGAGACAAAGAGTATGGTTTTCCCAGATGCCTGCATCTCTTGGAATCGTCTATAACATTTACGCTGGAACCGGATATCACCCACAGCCAGTGCCTCATCAACGATCAGGATGTCTGGATCTGAACTGATAGCAGTCGCAAAAGCCAGCCTCACGTACATCCCACTGGAATAGGTACTGACAGGGTGGTCAATAAATTCTCCAATATCGGCAAATTGGAGAAGTGCATCCAACTTAGCCTCAAGCCTATTTTTTGGAATGCCTAATATCGAGGCATTGAGATAGACGTTTTCACGGCCTGTGAACCTTGGATTAAATCCCGCACCAAGTTCCAACAGAGCAGACACGGTGCCCTGTTGTATCACCTTGCCACTCGTCGCAAACAGGGTGCCTGCGATAATCTCAAGCAGGGTCGATTTCCCAGATCCATTGGGCCCAATAACTCCGATCGTCTCGCCCTGAAAGACATTAAAGGTAATGTTCTCCAACGCAGTAAACTCATGGTGATATTTTCGACCGCGTATTGAGTACAGTTCTCTTATCCTATCCA
>ERZ651768.401-NODE-401-length-32881-cov-10.787739_pt1 | contig 32881 bp, 32 predicted proteins | sample MGYA00514754_ERZ651768 | MGnify/ENA metagenome assembly ERZ651768
AACTGCTATTACCGCCCTGGAGACAAACGGATCCATCATGACCTGGGCGAGGCGAATCTGGAGCGACCGAACATACTCAATTGCGGCGGCCTCGTCACCTTGCAGTTTCATTGCCAGCTCAAACGAAAAATGCTCGTCGGCTTTACTGCCATCCATGTTCTCTGGCTCTGCGTGGTAGCAAACTGCTTCAGCGCAGTAACCGGCGATGAAAATGAATAACGTTTTTTCCATCTTGCGCTGACGTCCGGTACCAAGCGTTTTCATGATGAAATTGCCATTTTTTGTCTCGCCAAGTCTCTTTATATCACCACGCGGATCAGGAACACCCTCCACACGTCCTTCGGATATCGAATCGCGCTCGATTGAAACCCATTTGAACGGTCTTCGGAGCAGGCAGCAGATGACAGCATGCCCCGCTTCGTGAAACGCCTTGCGTTCTTCTGAAATCTCTTTTCGTTGAGATGGCGCTGGGGCGTGTTGTTTCGTCTTCTTGCGTTGTCCCATTTTCTGTTATCCAGGGTTGGCCCTCGTTAACCGAGCGTAAAGTCAGGCAACTGGACGACCTGGCCACCCTGCTCGGCCGACTCGTGAGCGCAGATGCCGACACAGGTCCAGTTGGCACTGGTCACCGCGTTGGGCCATGGATCACGATCTTCAATCAGGGCCTGCAGAAACTCGTTCACCAGGTGCGGATGGGAACCGCCATGCCCGCCACCCTGTACAAAGGAGAGATGTTCCGCATCGTGAATTTCCTGCGGCAACGTGAACCTTTGAATCGGCTCGGGCAGTAAGTGTGCATAGTCGGGAACTTCCACCTTCTCGGGAATCTCCGGCTCAGGTTTCTTTGCCGTGTGAATCACATGGGGCTCGTTTCCGACCAGCGTCCACTCAAAACTCCTCTTCGTTCCGTAGACGTCGAAACTCTCCCGGTACTGCCTGGCGACATCATACAGGCATCGCCAGATATGAGCCGTCACGTCACTCTCCTTGACCTTGATGTGACACGATTCCACGGCAAACCGATTCCCCGATTTCTCGGCGATGTCGTCCCGTACCGTTCCGGATCCGAAACAACTGACGTACTCGGCCAGGCCATTCAAAAGGCCCAGGCAGGGACTGACCACGTGTGTCGCATAGTGCATCGGGATCATTCGCTGCCAGTATTCCGGCCAGCCATCCATGTCCTGGGGATGGGACGCTGCCAGGTGCTGGATCTCCCCCAGTTCCCCCCTGTCGTACATCTCCTTGATGAACAGAAACTCGCGGCTGTAGACGACCGTCTCGGCCATCATGTATTTGAGTCCGGTTTCATCGACCGTTTTGCATAGCTCCTCGCATTCCTCGATGGTGGTGGCCATCGGCACGGTGCACATGACATGTTTGCCGGCGCGCAGGGCCTTGAGCGATTGCGGCGCGTGGTCACGAACCGGTGAGTTGATATGAACCGCGTCGATCTCCGGATCGTTCAACAGTTCGTCATAATCGGTGTAGCGTTTTCCGATGCCGAACTGGTCGGCCACGGCATTCATTTCCGCCTCGTTGCGGCGGCAAACAGCCATGAGATTGGCGTTTGGATGCGCCTGATGGATGGGGATGAACTCGGCACCAAACCCGAGGCCGACGATGGCGATATTAAAGGTCTGGTCGCTCATTCAGTGTATGTCCGGTCACACACGCTGGGCTGCAGATGGTGGGTTAGATCCATCAGATCGAAGGGATGCAACCCCGCGATTCCCGGCCTGTCAACGCCTTTTCGGCATAAATAAAGGCACAACGAATGACGGTGAGCGCCCAACCCCCCCCCGGCTTGGTCAATCGACGGGGCTACTCGTCCTTGAAGAAACGCTCGAGAATGCCGTCGATCCGTTTGCCAGTCTCGCTCTGGGGAGCGAGTTCCTTGGCCTCGAGTAGCATTTCCTTGGCCTTGGCCTTGTCGGTTTGGAAAAGAATGGAACTCTTCATAAAGACAGCTTCCTGCAGGGCCGCGCCGGTTGGCTTCTTCTCCGCGATCAGCTTGTCGATGGCGGCGAGGATGTCTTCCGGTTTGCCGCGGTTGCTGCTCATGGTGGCTTCGAGTTCGCTCTTGAACTCCACGCTGTTTTTGAGCCCGTCAAACTTGGTCTTCAGGCCGGCCTTGTTGTCGGCATCCAACTCGATGATCTCTGCCACCACCTCGCTGTAGGTCTTTAGGGCCATCTCGTCGTCCACGAGCGACAGGCCTTCGGCAAGTAGCTTGGCCTTCTCGGTGCCGGTGGCTTTCTCTGCCTTGGCGAACGCCGCGTCGCGCTTGGCCAGGGTGCCGAGTTGCTCCTTCAGGTTGGCAACGTACTTGTCCGCAGGGTCGCCACTGTAACCGACCGTCTGGTAATACGGGCGACCCTTGGCGTCAGCGAGGAAGATGGTCGGCACGCCCTGAATGCCGTACTTGGCGCTGAGTACCTTGTACTGCTCGATCTCCTCCGGCGTCTGCTTGGACTTGTCGCGGGGGCTGTCGAGCTTGAGTAGGACAAAGTTCTTGGGCATCTCCGTCTTGAAGACGTCCTGGGTCAGGACGTTCTTTGCCAGCGCCTTGCATGGGGGGCACCAATCCGAGCCGGTGAACTCCATCAGGATACTTTTTTCTTCCTTGGCAGCCTGGGCTTTGGCTTTCTCGAAATCCACAAGCCAGCCCTCAGCGGCTTGTGCCGTGGGCAGGGAGAGGATTGCAGCGGTTCCAACGGCTAAAAGGACGTTCCGTGATATGAATCGTAGTGACTTCATTGGTTGGCCTTGCTACGCCCGCAATGGGGCTTTGGCAACGGTAAATTGGTAAAAAACAAAGTTTTTTAGCCTGATTGAATTCCCTGGCTGTTTTTGGCAGCTTATCGCCGATGAGCGACGACAAGACAAAGGCAGCTCCGAAACGGGGGGCTCTTAAGAAGGCGGCCAAGCGCGAGGCATCCGCCAATAAAAAGGACAAAACCAAGCTTTACGGGGAGTCGATGGAGGTGCTCGGTGAGGACCTGGCTGCGAGCAACACCAAGCTGGGCGGCGAAGCCAAGAACGACGAGCTTGGCCAAGCGGCAGTCGAAGCCATGCAGGCGCTGATCAAGAACGAGAAAAGCAAAGAGTAAACTACTCTTTCACGCCGTCCGGATCGGCCGGTTCCATTGTTGGTTCTAAGGCCGGTTCCGTCGCTACGGGCACAACCGGCATCGGCGGCAGGACGTTGGAGCTTGGCCAAGCTTTGAACGCGAACAGCGCAAACATCACTACCGAGCAGACCAGTTTGCCGACCACCCCCAGCGCCATGCCGAGCACCGCGCCCACGCCGGCCTTGGCCGACTCGCGAGCCTCCCGCCCGAACGCCCACTCAAATCCCATCGCCCCGATGAACGGGCCAATGATCAGTCCGACCGGTGGAAAAACAAACAGCCCCACGATGATGCCGAGCAACGCGCCGAGCATGCCTTTCCACGTCGCGCCCAGTTTCTTCGCGCCGATGAGCGTCGCCAGGTAATCCAGCCCCAGCGCCACCAGTCCGAGCGCCGCCAGCGCCGCCACCCACCACCAGCCGACGCCGCCCTGCCCGGCAAAGTAAAGCTGATGCCCCACCGCGCCGGCCAGGATCAGCGGCGTGCCGGGAATGCCGGGAATGACATTTCCCATTACGCCGACGAACATCACCAGCAGCACAATGCCGTATCCTGTCCAGAGTTCCGTCATGTTTTTGTTTTTGCGCTGCGCAGTTCGTCGAGCACCTGTTCAAAGTCGCTTGGCCAGGCAGCCTCGAACGTGAGCCGCTCGCCGCTTCGCGGATGCGTGAACGCCAGTGATTGCGCGTGGAGCATCTGCCGGTCGGCGCGCACGCCGGTATCGCTGGCCAATTGCGCCGTCGCCTTTTTGCCGTAAAGCGCGTCTCCCGCCAACGGAAAACCGATGTGCTTGAAGTGCACGCGAATCTGGTGCGTGCGCCCGGTGTGCAGCGTCGCTTCGACGAGCGTGCAGTTGGCCAGGCGCTCGATTACGCGCCAGCCGGTGCGGGCGTCGCGGCTTGCGCCAGGCTGCACAGTCATCAGTTTGCGCTGCACCGGGTGCCGCGCGATTGGCGCGTCGATCTCGCCCGCTTCATTGGCCAGCCGGCCGCAGACGATCGCGTGATACCGCTTGGCCACCCCGCGCTCCTTGAATTGCGCAGCCAGGCCAATGTGAGCGGCATCATTCTTAGCGGCGACGAGGCAGCCGGTCGTGTCCATGTCGAGCCGGTGCACGATGCCTGGGCGCACCACACCGCCGATGCCGCTCAGGCTGTCGGCGCAGTGGTGGAGCAGGGCGTTGACCAGCGTGCCGTTCTCGTGCCCGTGCCCGGGATGAGTCGGCATGTTGGCCGGCTTGTTGACGACGATGAGATCGTCATCCTCATACAATACCTCGATCGGGATGTTCTCCGGCTTGGCCTCGATCTCCCTCGGCACCGGCCAGGTGATCTCGACTGTTTGGCCGGCGACGGGGTGCTGGGTTGGCTTGGCCGGTTTGCCATCGACGAGAATGCAGCCCTCGCGCATCAGCCGCTGAATGCCGCCGCGTGAGATATGCGGCAGCTTCGTCGTGAGATAGCGGTCGAGCCGTTCGCTGATGAGCGTTTCATCGATCGTCACCATCGTCGGCTCCGAGGCTGACTCGGTTGCTGGAAGTTCGTCGTCCACGTTGTTGCGCCCGGCCAAGTTGCCGACAACATCCACCCTGACACAAGCCAAAGTCGCAAGTGATCATTGCGCTTGGCCAAGGGCGGCGGTAGCGTCGCGGGCGTGAAAACCAAGGCGGCTGTTCTTCGGCAGATGGAGCTGCCACACCCGTACGCGGAGTCGCGCCCGCTCTCGATCGAGGAGGTGGATCTGGACGGCCCTGGAGAAAATGAGGTGCTGGTGCAGGTCGCCGGCGCCGGGCTGTGCCACTCGGATTTGTCGGTGATCAACGGCTCGCGCCCGCGCCCGGTGCCAATGGTGATGGGCCACGAGGCGGCCGGCGTTGTCCGCGACATCGGTCCCGGCGTGAAGGGACTCGTGCCGGATGATCATGTGGTGTTTTCGTTCGTGCCATGCTGTGGCGGATGCCCGATGTGTGCCGTGGGCCGGGCGCCGCTTTGCGAGCCGGCCTACGAGGCGGCGGTCACCGGCCAACTGCTTCATGGCGGCCGGCGTTTCACCGTAAGTGGCGGCGAGGAGGTTAATCATCATCAGGGCGTTTCGGGCTATTCGGAGTACACGGTGGCAGCGCCGGAGTCGCTGATAAAGATCGACAAGTCGCACCCGATCGAGATGGCGACGCTATTCGGCTGTGCGATCATGACCGGCGTCGGCGCGGTGGTGAACACCGCCAGGGTCCAGCCCGGCACCTCAACCGCCATCTTCGGCGTGGGCGGCGTGGGGCTGAGCGTGGTGCTCGGGCTGAAACTTGCCGGCGCGTACCCAATTATCGCCATCGACAGGCTGGAGAACAAACTGGCCTTGGCCAGGCAGGCCGGAGCGACACACGTGATCAACGCCTCGGAAGTCGACCCGGTGATGGCGCTGCGTGATTTGACCGATGGCGGGGCGGTGGATGTATTCGAGGCGGTCGGCAACGAGAAGGTGCTTGCCCAGGCATACCAAGCCACGCGCAAGGGCGGCCGCACGATCACCGTTGGGCTGCCCGACCCGGCTCGCGAGTTGACCATCCCGGCGTTGTCACTTGTCGCCGAGGAACGCCAACTGATGGGCTCGTACATGGGCTCGTGCGTGCCCAAGCGCGACATCCCGCGCTTCATGCGTCTCTATGCCGAGGGCAAATTGCAGGTGGATGTTTTGAACAGCCGCTTCATCAATCTCGAGCAGGTCAACGAAGGTTTCGACGCGCTCGTCCAGGGCGAAGTCGCCCGGCAAATCATCAAGTTTAATCTGCCATGAAAAAAACCACTCTGATAATGACTGTGTTGCTCGCCTCATTGGCGTTGCATGCGCAGGAGAAAAAGGGGCCTTACGAGAGCGGCTTCGAGTTACCCGGTTCGCGTACCGAGGTTTACAAGACAATCGGCGACGTGAAGTTGAAGATTTATATTTACGAGCCGGAAGGACACAAGGCCGGTGCCAAGCGGCCGGCAATTGTATTCTTTTTTGGTGGCGGCTGGCGGGGTGGCACGCCAAAGCAGTTTCTGGAGCATTGTCGTTATCTGGCCTCGAAGGGGATGGTGGCGATGACGGCCGACTATCGTGTCTCCAGTCGGCAGGGAACCAAGCCGTTTCATTGCGTGCGCGACGGCAAATCGGCGGTGCGCTGGATTCGGCAAAACGCCAGACGGCTCGGGGTAGACCCGGGGCGCATCGCTACTGGCGGCGGTTCGGCGGGCGGTCATGTTGCCGGCTGCACCGGCACGCTCCCCAAGCACGACGAACCGGGTGAGGATGCCAAGGTCAGTTCCGTCCCCAACGCGATGGTGTTGTATAACCCGGTGCTCATCACCGCCAAGGCGGAGGGATTGAAGGCGTTCGGCGGAAAATTGGATCAACTGGCAGAACGACTCGGTGTCGATGATCCCACGACGATGTCACCGTATCACCACATCCGCAAGGGCCTGCCGCCGACACTTGTGATCCACGGCAAGGGCGACACGACGGTGCCGTACTCAACTGCCGAGGCGTACGTCAAGAAGGCCACCAAAACGGGCTTGCGCGCGGAGTTGGCCGGCTACGACGACATGCCGCACGGCTTCTTCAATTTTGGTCGCCGCGACAACAAAATGTTCCTCGCCACTGTCACGCGCATGCACGAGTTCCTCGGCTCGCTCGGCTACGTGAAAGGCAAGCCGACGGTCGAGAAACATCTCAAACGTCTGGCCGGGCAGAAGTAATTTGCCTTGAGGACCGAGCCAAAAAAGTTGGGGTTGATGGTGTCGGTGGCGCCGGATGCTCCCGGCTTTGGCCAAGCGCTCGAATTGGCAGCCAAGGCGCTTGGTAACGGGGAGAAGGTTTACCTCTACTGCATCGACGACGCGGTGCCGGGTATCGGCGATCCGCGCCTGGCCAAGCTCAAGGCCGACGGGCTGAACCTGTTCGGCTGCGCCTACAGCATGCGCCAGCGCAAACTCCCGCTCGACGACTCGGCGGTCTTCTCCGGCCTCTCGGTGCTCAGCGATATTATGGCTGACACCGATCGCTTCGAGAGTTTCAATTGATGTTTGGCCAAGCGCGATCAGCCGGGGGCGGTGAGCGACTGGCCGTTATCCTTCGGGCCAAGCCCGAGTAGGAACGGAGCTGCGGCTTTGGCGAAGGTGTCCGGCTTTCGGGCGGAAGCAGCGCCGGTACCGAAGCAGCTTTGCAGCATCTCGGTGTTCACCACGCCGGGGCTGAGCGGCACGCAGGCCATGCCGCTGGGCAGCTCTTCGGCCATCGCCTTGCTCAAGCCCTCCATTGCCCACTTGGTCGCGCAGTAGGGCGCCACCTCGGGCGAGGCGCTGCGGCCCCAGCCGGAACTGAGGTTCACGATCACGCCGTGGTTGCGCCTGATCATCTCCGGTGCGAAATGCCTTGTGACGTTGGCCACGCCCTTGATGTTGATGTCGATCACCGCGTCGAACTCCTCTGCCGGCACATCGACGAGGTTGGCGTTGGCGTTGATGATCGCCGCGTTGTTGATGAGCAGGTCGGGCGCGCCGTGCTCGGCGAGCGTATGTTTGGCCCAGTCGGCTACGGCGCGGTCGTCGGTGACGTCCACCGTCGCGAAGTCTTGCGCTTGGCCCAGCTCAGCTTGTAGCTCGGCGATCTCATCGGCGGAGCGGCCGCAGCCGATGACTTTGTGGCCAAGTCGATCGAATTCACTGGCCAAACCACGGCCGATGCCGCGTGTCACGCCGGTGATGACGATGGTCTTGGCCACGGGCTCGTGTGGTTACGGCTTGATTGGTTGCAGCCTGATGTTGCGGATACGCGCCACGGTCTGGAACGCGGTGATGCCGATTGGCACCGACAACTCGATCGGCCCGGGGCGTAATGCGATGGCGCGATCCTCGAGCAACAGGTCCACCGCCATCTCGTCGTCCACCCAGCACTGGACCTTGCCCGGCGTCACGCGCACCCGGAAACGGTACCACCGGTTGTTGTCGAATTTCTTGAACGTGGCGGTCTCGTTTTCCGCAGCATCCATCCCATCAATGCTCGAGATGCCGACAACGGTGCCGCCCCAGCCGCCTGGAATGAACGACGCAAACGTGTCGCCCACGGGGAAGGTCAGCCCGCAGAAAAAGTCGTTGCCATCAAGCTTGATCGCCTCGGCGGAGAGTTCGTAGTTCGTACGCGGGATGTTTTGGTGGGCTAGGTTAATACCCGAGATCAGTTCGCCCATGGCGATGTGAATCTCCCCATCCTTCACCTCTATTTTGCCGCCGCCAGCAAAGTCGGTGACCTGCCAGCCGTCGAGGTCTTTGCCGTTGAACAGATCGGGGCTACCAACGGTCGGCGTGACGCAGCCATTGCCTAGGATGGCAGCCAGCAAGCCGGCAAACAACACGGCTTGTCCATTGAAAGGAAGATTAGTTGTTTTCATGAAAATGACGACCGACAAATTGGAGGCATTTACCGGTGCGGTTCAAGCCTTTATCGTCGGAAGGCAATTTGGGTTAGGTTTTTAAAACGCAGAGGACACAAAGCGGCAGAGAATCGTGCGAGCTCCTCAGACTTGGTCTGGCGCTTGGTCAAGCGGGCTTGCTTTTCTCCGGGGATGCGGCTCAATTCCGGCCTGAAGCCCATGAAGAAACTTTTCGCTGACCTCCTGCTTCCGCTTGGCTTGTGTTTAATGGTTTCGTCCTGTGTGAGCCCTGCACAGAAACTCGATACGGGCGATGTTGTCCATGACATAGTGATTCAAAACGGCACGATTTACGATGGCAGCGGCGGTGCTCCGTTTGTCGGGACAGTGGCCATTCGTGGCGACCGGATTTCCCATGTCGGTGCACCGGATGCATTGCGCGGTAGGACGATCATCGACGCCGATGGCTTGGCCGTCTCGCCGGGATTCATCAACATGCTGAGCTGGACCGCAACCGCGCTGTTCCGGGACGGCAAATCCCAGGGCGACATCCGGCAGGGTGTCACGCTTGAGGTGCTGGGGGAGGGCTCGTCGCTTGGCCCGCTCAATGAGCGCATGCGCCGGGCATGGCTGGATCGGCAGTCCGAGATCAAGTATGACATCCCATGGACCACGCTTGGCCAAGGGCTTGAGCATCTCGTGGGTCTCGGTGTGGCCCCGAACCTAGCCTCATTCGTTGGCGCGACGACGTTGCGCATCCACGAGGTCGGCTACGAAAATCGGCCGGCCACAGCCGCGGAGCTGGATCGGATGAAGGAGCTGGCACGGACCGCCATGGAGGAAGGCGCCGTCGGCATGAGCAGCGCGTTGATCTATGCCCCGGCCGACTACGCCTCAATGGAGGAACTGGTCAGCTTGGCCAGGGTCGTCGCCAAATACGACGGGCTCTACATCTCCCACATGCGAAGCGAGGGGTCGAGGCTGCTGGAGGCTCTGGATGAACTGTTCACCATCGCGCGCAAGGCTGGCATCCGAGCCGAGATTTATCACTTGAAGGCCTCGAGGCGGGACAACTGGCACAAGCTCGACGAGCTCATTCGCCGCGTCGAGCAGGCCCAAAAAGACGGCCTACAGATCACCGCCGACATGTATACCTACAATGCCAGTTCCACCGGCTTGACCGGCGTGATACCCACCTGGGTGCAGGAGGGCGGGCACGAGCAATGGATGAATCGGATGCGTGATCCCGAGGTGCGCAAGCGCCTGGCTGGGGAACTACGCGACCAGCTCAGCAAGCAGCCGCCGGAGGGCATTTTGCTCGTGGGCTTTCGCAACAAGGAACTAGGCAAACAGTTCATGGGCAAGACCCTCGCCGAGGCGGCGCGCATCCGGGGCGAGTCGCCGGAGGATGCCGTCATAGACATGGTGCTTGAGGACGACAGCCGTATCCAGTGCGTCTATTTCAGCATGTCCGAGGACAACATCCGCAAAAAAATCGCCCTGCCATGGGTCTCCTTCTGCTCCGACGCCGCCTCGCTCGATCCGGCCTGGGCCACCGACATGACCCATCCGCGCGCGTACGGCAGTTTCGCCCGAGTGCTGGGGAAATTCTCGCGGGACGAAAAAATCATCCCGCTGCGGGAGGCGATCCGGCGGCTGACCTCATTCCCTGCCGCCAACCTGAAAATCAAGAACCGGGGCAGCCTGAAGGAGGGGTACTTTGCCGATGTCGTAGTGTTCGATCCCGAGACGGTGAGCGACCATGCGACCTTCAAAAAGCCGCACCAATATTCCACTGGTGTGTCGCACGTCTTTGTGAACGGCGAGCAGGTCTTGAGGGAAGGCGAGCACACCGGCGCCAAGCCCGGCCGGGTCGTCCGCGGCCCCGGCTGGAAAGGCTACATAAAGGCCAAGTAATCGGGATCATCGACAAGAGTGCTGCTATGGTTCGAGAAGGCGGGGCTCTAAATTGATCGCTTGTGGAGTTGGCCATCCTTCATGATGACACGTAGGTTTTCACGGTCGAGCAGCACCTTTGGGTCGGACAAGGGATCGCCCTTTACCAGTAAAAGATCGGCAAGAAAGCCCTGTTTTACCTGGCCGAGGCGGCCGGGCATGTCCATGGCTTCGCCTCCGTTCTTTGTCATGGTGAGGATGGATTCCATGTTCGTCAGGCCGCAGTGCCGGATGAAATGATCGAGGTCACGGGCGTTTTGACCGTGCGGAGTGATCATGAAACCGTAATCCCCCCCGCCCAAAATCCTCACGCCGCGTTTCATTAGTTCCTTGATGCCTTTGACTGCGCTTTCAAGTTCCTCCCGAAATCCCATGGCCTTGACCTGTTCCTCGGTGAACCAGTCCGATCCCTCGTAGGCGGCAATTGCAGTGAAGCCGATGTTGGGACTCACAAAAAGCCAGTCCTTGTTTGACTCCAGCATGTCGAGGGCCTCCTCGTCGGCGTAGTTGGCGTGGTACACCACCTTGATGCCGTGCCGGACGCACCGCTTGATCGACTCGGCACTGCGGGCATGGGCACTGAGCCGCTTGCCGTGGGCATGGGCAACCTCGGCCGCCGCGGCGACCTCCTCCTCGCTCATGATGGTGGTCTCGGAGCCGGCGTGCGGCACGAAGGAGTCGCCGGAGATCACCAGCTTGATGATGTCCACGCCTTCGCGGATGAGTTCCCGTGTGAGCCGGCGGTATTCCTCCGGGCCATCGGCCACCAGGGCCATCGATTGGACCTCGGGCATGTGAAGGGTGCGCATGTCGCCGAGCCCGCTGGTGACGGTGAGCCAAGGGGTTGCGGCCAGGAGGCGTGGGCCGGGAATTTCGCCCTTCTCGATGGCGTTGCGGATCACGACATCGAGCCGCGGCTTGGCCGACGCGGCACTGATGCAACTGGTGATGCCGTGGTCGAGATAGAGCCGGGCGTTGTGCATGGTGAGGAGGGTATGCTCCTCGGGGGGGATTCGCCCCAGCGCAGCCAGGTCGTCGGTGTTTTCGATGCTCAGGTGCGCGTGCGACTCGACCAGCCCTGGCATCAGGGTCATCCCTTCGTCTCCATCGATGATCTCTGCGCCGTCGCGTTGCAGCGATTCGCCTTCACGGGCAACCGCAACGATCTCGTTGCCTTCCACCAGCACTTCCCCCTTGAAGGGTTCATCCCCGCTGCAATCGAGTACGGTTATGTTTGTGAATAGATGTTTGTTCATTGGGTCAGTCATTTGGTGACGGTTTCAATTCATTCATCAAATCTTGGGCGGCGTTCCCCAAGTGAAGGGTATCGACGCCGGCCAGGATCAAATTGTAACCCTTTTGCAGGTAGGGCCGTACCGCATCGGCACTGACTCCAAAATAGCCGATGGGCATGCCTGTGGACTGGCATGCCTGGAAAATCCGTTCGATGGCATCGACGACAGTCGGGTCGTCGAGTTGCCCCATTTTGCCGAGGCTGGCTGAAAGGTCATACGGCCCAAGCATGATGCCATCGATCCCCTCGACGCGGACAATCGACTCGATGTTTTCAACCGCTTCGATGTGTTCCGCCTGGACGAGGACGGCCACTTGTTCATTGGCTGTTTCCAGATATTCCGCAAAGCGCATCCCGTAGCCGTGCGCCCGGCCGAGGCCAACGCCGCGAGTGCCCTGCGGCGAGTAGCGTGCATAGCGCACCACGTCTTGAGCCTGATCCACGGTATTGACTTGCGGGGCGATGATTCCTGCCGCACCCAGGTCGAGTACTTTTTTGATCGGGACCTCCGCTGCGGCAGGCAATCGCACAACGCAAGCAACCCGCTCGCCAACGGCTTGGAGGATGCCCTGAATGTCGCTGTACTCAAGGGAGCCGTGTTCGGCGTCCAGGAACAACCAGTCGAAACCGATGTCGGCTAAAATTTCTGCGGTGGCTGCCGTGGGGAGGGTGACCATGGTGCCAAGCAGCATTTTGCCGCTTTTTAAGCGTTGTCGGAAGTTGTTACTCATGACTAGTTATGTGAGTTTGGGCTGAAAGACGATGACTGTTTTGACTTCCAAACACCCCACCCTCAAAGCGGCGGCGGCGGGCAGGATCAATAATGGCTTCATGTCGTGGGCAAGGTTCATCGCCGTTGCCCGTTTTTCAAGCCACTTTAACAGGGTTGATGTTGACCAGGCGACTCCGGGGTGAAACGGTTTGCCGACTCATGAAGGCGTTTCCGACTCTGTTTCGTCTAGGCTTTGCTTGTGCACTGCTTGGATTGGCATTGCCCCTAGCCAAGGCGGCAAATGTGGAGCGGCCCAACTTCATCATTATTTTCTGCGACGACCTGGGCTACGCGGACATCGGGCCGTTTGGTTCGGAGAAACATCGGACGCCGAATCTCGACCGCATGGCGGCGGATGGACGGCGGTTCACCAGCTTTTACGTGACCAGCGGCGTCTGTTCACCGTCTCGCTCGTCGCTGATGACCGGCTGCTATCCCAAGCGGGTCGGCCTGCACCAGAACGAGAAGGGGCAGGGGGTGTTGTTTCCGGGCAACCAGCGTGGTCTTAATCCCAGTGAGATAACCATTGCCGAGGTGTTGAAGGCCAGGGGGTATGCTACCGGGATCGTTGGCAAGTGGCACTTGGGCGATCAGCCGGAGTTCCTGCCCACGCGCCAGGGTTTTGACTCTTACTTTGGCATCCCGTTCTCCAACGACATGGGGCAGAAGGATCGGCCAACCAAGCAGTATCCGCCGCTGCCGTTGTTGCGGATGGAGAAGGTGATTGAGGAGGAGCCTGACCAGCGGCTCATCACGCAGCGTTACACGCGGGAGGCGATTACGTTTATCCAGCGCAACAAGGCCAGGCCGTTTTTTCTCTATCTGCCGCATACGATGCCGCACTGGCCGCAGTACTCGAGCGAGCGCTTCGCCGGCAAGTCTGCCAACGGCAAGTGGGGCGATGCCGCGGAGGAGATCGACTGGTCCACCGGCGAGATTTTAAAGGCGCTAAAGGCCAACGGCCTCGATGAGAAGACGATGGTTATTTTCATGTCCGACAACGGCGGGCCACTGCGCCACGGCGCGAGCAACAAGCCGCTTAAGGGTGGCAAAGGTTCGACGTGGGAGGGTGGCCACCGGGTGCCGTTTGTAGTGCGCTGGCCCGGCGCGATCCCGGCCGGGACGAGCAGCGACGCGATGGCGACATCGATGGACCTGCTGCCGACCCTGGCCAAGTTTGCCGGTGCCACGCTGCCGAGCGACCGCAAGCTTGATGGCAAAGACATCGCCCCGCTGCTCCTTGCCAAGCCGGAGGCGGCGACGCCGCACAAGGCATTTTATTTTTATTCGCGCGGCCAACTGCACGCTGTTCGCAGCGGAAACTGGAAGCTGTTTTTCACCCGGGGCAAGAAGACGCCCAAGGGCCAGCCGGAGGCGCTCTACAACCTGGCCAATGACATTGGTGAGACCACGAATGTGCTGGGCGAGCACGCCGGCGTGGCCAAGCGCTTGGCCAGGCTGGCCGAGGGAATGCGGGAAGATCTCGGTGACGACCTCACCGGCGCAATGGGCAGTGGCACCCGCAAACCTGGCTTCGTGAAAAATGCGAAGGCCCTTACAAAGCGGAAATAACAGGTTCGATTCATGAAAACACTTCATCATTCAACTCCTGTGTTGTTGCTGTTTGCGATGAGCACATTTGTTTTAGCCGTGGACAAGCCGGTCATCCGGCAGGTGAGCAGCGAGGGCATACGCCACAGCATCCTGATCTGCGGCAAGCTCACCCAACTCATCAACGAAAAGAACGAGGTTGTCTGGCAGGTGAATGAGAATTCGCGCGACGGTTCTGTTCTGCCGAGCGGCAACATTCTTTATTCAGCGCGCAATGTCGCCAAGGAAATGACGCGCGACATGAAGGTTGTGTGGAGATACGCCCTGGCCAAGCCCAACAAGGAACTCGGCACCGCATGGCGCTTGGTCAACGGCAACACGCTGGTCGTCGAGCGGGGGCCAAAGCCGCGCCTGCTCGAGATTACAAAAGACGGTAAAGTCGCCGTCGAAGTGCCGCTCAGGCCGGAGACGGACAACGGCCACATGCAGACGCGGATGGCTCGCAAGCTGCCCAACGGCAATTACCTCGTGCCGCATCTGCTGGCATTCAAGGTGAAGGAATACAAGCCAGACGGCACGGTGGTGAACGAAATCAAAACTGACCTCGCCGAACTCGGCGGCCGTGCTGCCGAGAATTGGCCGTTTACCGCAATCCACCTGCCCAACGGCAACACGGTTGTCAATCTAACGCACGGCAACAAGACGGTGGAGTTTGATCATGATGGCAAAGTCATCTGGCGGGTGGACAACTCACACGTTGCCGGACGTTTTGCAGATCCATGCGGTGGCCAGCGACTGCCCAACGGCAACACGGTGATCAGCAGTTACGCCCAACGCAACCCCGGCAAGGTGAGGGTGTTTGAGGTGAACCGCAAAAAGGAGGTGGTCTGGGAGCTGTTCCATCCGAGCTCGAACGCGCACGGCATCCACGTCATTTCGACCAACGGCAAGCCGCTCTCCGACGCGAGTTTGAAGTAGGCTTGTCACACCTTAAAAACAGTTGAAGTCTCCGGGAATGCGACTTAGATTCCATCAAACATTGAACCTTTTGTAAGGATGAAGAACCAAATTTCTCCCCGACGCGCTTGGCTTCGAGCATTTACCCTCATCGAATTGTTGGTCGTCATTGCAATTATCGCCATCCTCGCGGCCCTGTTGCTGCCTGCACTGGCCCGGGCGAAGGAGTCTGCCAAGCGCACCAGCTGTCTCAACAACCTCAAGCAAATGTCGCTCGCATGGCAAATGTACGCAGACGAAAATAATAATAAACTGCCGCACAACCGGAACAAGTTTGGCCAAAGAACTGGCAACTGGCCGTGGGACGCCGGGATCAACGTTGTTGCGGCCATGGAAAAGCAAGGCTTCCAGCGAAACATTCTATATTGTCCGTCGTTCCTCGAACAGAACGACAAAGAGTTGTGGCAGTTTACTGGACAGATACAATTTCGGGTCATTGGCTATGCCCTTACCATCCCATGGGCACCCCGTGTGGTGGAGACGAACATCAACTATACCATGTCGACTCGGTCGATCAAGGTGAGGGGTATCGGAACGATCACGCCCTCTCCATCCGACCGAGTTCTCACCGCTGATGCCACATGCTCCTCATCACTCAACACTGGATTTGATTCGGTTCGTGGCGGATGGTCCAAGTTACACAAGGCAGCGCACTTGGATAATTCCGGCAAATACCCGGCCGGTGGAAACCTTAATTATCTCGATGGCCACGTTGCTTGGCAGAAAACCAAGATGGAAGGCCGTAAGTTGGTCGGCATGGTCGAGCGCACATCTGGCACCCCGGTGTTTTACTGGTAGACCCTTTGCCTACTTCAGCGTTTAATCCCGTCACGGGCTTCGCTTTTCCGTGATCGGATGAAGACGCTTTACCTCGATATTTTCAGCGGCATCAGCGGCGACATGTTTCTCGGCGCAATGATCGACCTCGGCGTCGATGCAGCGGTGCTCGAGGCCGAACTGGCGAAGCTGAGTCTGGGCGGTTACCAGCTGCACGTCGGCCGCAAAACCAAGGCGAACATTGAGGGCGTCAAGTTCGACGTCCACCTCCTGCCAACCAAGGGCGACGAGCACTCGCATGAGCACGGCCATTCCCACTCGCACAGTCACGACGCCAACGGCGGCCGCTCGCACGAGCGCACCTTTTCCGACATCCGGTCGCTCATCAACGGCAGCGCGCTCAGCGACTGGGTGAAGGAAAAGTCGGTCGCCGTCTTCCGCCGTGTCGCCGAGGCCGAGGGCAAGGTCCACGGCATGCCGCCGGACGAGGTGCACTTTCACGAGGTCGGCGCGGTGGACTCGATCGTTGACATCGTCGGCGGCTGCATCGCGCTCGAACTGCTTGACAAACCGCGAGTGCTCGCCGCGCCGGTCACCGAGGGCACCGGCTGGGTCGAGTGCGCCCACGGCCGCTTCCCGGTGCCGACCGCCGCCACGCTGGAAATTCTCGGCGCGCGCGGCGTCACCGTGAACCAATGCGACGAGCCGCACGAACTCGTCACCCCCACCGGCGCGGCGCTGCTGGCCGAGTTCGCCGAGTCGTTCGGGCTGATGCGCGGCGTGACGCCGGAGCGGATCGGCTACGGCCTGGGCACGCGCGACATGAACACCCGGCCGAACGTCCTCCGCGCCGTGCTTGGCCAAGCGCCCGCCGCGCCCGGGGCCGAGCCGCTCGACTGGGAGCGCGACACCGTCACCGTCATCGAGACGAACCTCGACGATATCAACGCCGAGCACTTGGGCCACTTCGTCGAGACCGCGCTGGAGGCCGGTGCGCTTGACGTGTTTCATACGCCGATCCAGATGAAAAAGAACCGTCCCGGTGTGCTGCTCACAGTGTTGTGTGCCGAGGCCGATACGGACCGGTTTAGCGAATTGATCCTGCGCGAAACCACCGCGCTGGGCATCCGCCGCCACGCCATCGATCGTCGCAAACTCCGTCGTGAAGTCGCCATTGTCGAAACATCGCTTGGCCAGGTCCGAGTGAAGTTTGGCCGGCTCAATGGCGAGGTGGTGCAGGCCGCGCCGGAGTACGAGTCTTGCCGTGAAGTCGCCACCCAAGCCGGTGTGTCACTGAAGGAGGTTTACGCCGCCGCGCAAAAAGCACTCGAATATTAATTATCACCATGGACGAAAAACTACTCGAAATTATGTGCTGCCCCGAGTCACACCAGCCCTTGGCCAAGGCCGGCGTAGAACTGATCGAGGACCTTAACAAACGTATCCAAGCCGGCACACTGGTCGATCGCGTTGACGAAAAGGTCACCGAGTCTATTGACGGCGGCCTCATCCGCGAGGACGGCAAAATCCTGTTCCCCATCCGCCAGAATATCCCCGTGATGCTCATCGACCAGGGCATCCCGCTCGGACAGTAGTCAGCAAACGAACCAGGCGTCTTTGCCTGGAGTGTAGCCTTTTTGGGCCAAGTCGGCCTCGATGAGTTCGCGGGCTCCAGCGGCGCCCACGGCGATGATCAGCGGCGTGCCGTCAGGCGGGGGGAGGTCTGTGTCTGAAATGACCGGGGTGTCGTGAATTTTTGTACCGATTTTTTTTGGCGAAACCTCGACGACATGGCGTACGGTGAATCCTTTTGCCAGCAGCCAACTCAGCCACGGCTTGCCGGCTTGGCCCGCGCCCCACATGTCAACCTCGGTTTTTCCGGCGAGTGGACCGTCGAGGAGGTGCGCTCTGCGGCAGCGATCGAAGGCTTCCGGCGAGTAGCGCTCGTCGGTGCGGGTCAGCCGGTTGCCAGAGTCGATCCAATCAAAGAGTACTTCCGGCACCTTGGCCGCTGTGTGCCCTTGGCCAAGCGCACGAAGGCAGAGGTCGTAATCCTCCGGCCAGGCGCCGTCGCGGCAGCCCAACTCGAACACCTCGCGTCTGGCTAGGAGCGTCGGGTTGACGAGCGGCAACTCGACAAACCGCATGGCGGCAATCCGCCCGGGCTCGGTCAGCGAGTTGCTCCACTGCTCGTAACGCCGCATCGACTCAACCGCTTGGCCAAGCTCATCGACGATGCGAACACGGCAGCCGACCATGTCTGTGCCGGAGTCGTGCAACAGTAAAAGTTGTTTTTCGAGCCGGGCGGGATGCGAGTAGTCGTCCGCGTCCATTCGCGCGATCACCGGTGCGGTCGCCTCAGCGGTTCCACGATTGGCCGCCGCGCAGACTCCCAACGCATCCTGTTGAATCAGGCGCAGCCGCGGGTCGTTTATCTGGCGAACGATTGCCGCGCTGTCATCGGCGGAACCGTCGTCGACGATGATGAGTTCGAGTTTGCAAAGGGTAGAATCAAGAATGGAACGCGCCGCCCGCTCAACCGTCGTCGCCGCGTCACGCATCGGCAACACCACCGAGACCTGTGATGGAGTCACTTGGCCGCGCCTGGTTTTTTCCCGGCGGGGATAAAGTCCATTGAGGCGGAGTTGACGCAGTAGCGCAGGCCGGCCGGGTTGGGGCCGTCATCAAAAATATGGCCAAGGTGGCCGTTGCATTTCTTGCAGGTGATCTCGATGCGAACCATGCCGAGGCTGGTGTCGCGTGTCTCGTCGATGGTGCCATCAATCGACTTGAAAAACGCCGGCCAACCGCAGCCTGAGTTGTACTTGGTCTCGGAAAGAAACAGCGCCGCGCCGCAGGCTTTGCAGGTGTAGGTGCCGTCCTTGAAATGATGATCGTACTTGCCGGTGAACGCTCGCTCGGTGCCTTTCTGTCGGAGGATGCGGTATTCCTCCGGGGTCAGTGTGGCCCGCCATTCGGCCTCTGTCTTGACAATTTTTGCAGCAGTGACTTTGGTCGGTTTCATGATCGGTTCATGCTGAATCGGCTGAATGGGCTTAGCCGTCGGCTTGGGTTGGGGGTTGATGTTACCAACGGGCTGCCGGTTTGGCTCGGGTTCAGCCTTGGCCGGGGCAGCGACGCTGGGTGGGCCCGGTTCCGGGGTGGCAGGCGCGGTGCTTTGTTCCCCACCGCCACAGCCAGCCATTGCCGCAGCTATGGCAACCGTGAAAACCGTGGTCTTCATGCGCAAAATCAAAACACAATCCGCTGCGCGACACAACCTTGGCAAAGCGTGGAGGCGAAATGTCGGCTGATTTTGCGCAGTTGACCTTGCGTCGTTTGCTTGCCCGACCTGTTTGTCCGTGTCATTTTCCGCCGCCATGAAAAGAGCCATTCCCCTTTTGGGCCTGCTGCTTGCGCTTGGCCAGGCGCAGGCGATTGAGCGACCGAACATCCTCTGGATTTACCTTGAGGATGTCAGCGGCTGGTTTGGCTGCTACGGCGACAAGGTCATCGAGACGCCAAACATCGACCAGTTGGCGGCGAGTGGCATTCGGTTCGACCGGTTTTACACGCCGGCCGGTGTCTGTTCGGCGACGCGATCGTCGATCATTGTCGGTGCGATGCAAACGAGCCTAGGGATCCACAATCACCGCAGCGGTCGCGCGAACTTTCGCGGAAAGGATTTGGGGCCGGTTTACGATGACATCCGTTTGCCCGAGGGTGTGCGGACGCTACCGGAGATGTTTCGTGCCGCCGGTTACTGGACGTTCAACGAGGGGGGCAAGGACGATTACAACTTCAGGCATGACACCCGCGCGATGTACGACTTCCTGCCGAAAAAACGCGGCTGGGGTCCGGCGGCATTGGTTGCAGGGGAGTGCTGGAAGGGGCGAAAAAAAGGTCAACCGTTTTTTGGCCAGGTACAGCTTGGTGGCGGCAAGCTGGGCCGGCGTGCACCGGCGGTAATCGACCGTGCCAAGGTGCCGGTGCCGCCGTATTACCCGGACATCCCGCTCGTGCGGGAGGAGATCGCGCACCACTACGATTGTTTGCTGAAGACCGACGAGCAAGTCGGGCAGGTCATCGCCGCGCTCAAGCGCGATGGGCTGTACGAGAACACGCTGATTCTTTGCTTCAGCGATCACGGCTACAAGTTGCACCGGCACAAGCAGTTCCTTTATGAGGGCGGCATCCAAATGCCGATGATGGTCGCCGGTCCGGGCGTTCCGGCAGGGCAGGTTCGCAGGGATCTCATCAGCGGCATCGATATCGCGCCGGCGTGCCTTTCGGCCGCCGGCATTGACGTGCCTGCGCACATGGAGGGCGCGGACTTTTTGGTCGAAGGCTACACGAAGCGGAAGTTCGTTGTCGCAGCGCGCGATCGTTGTGACTACACCATCGAGCGGATCCGCGCCCTGGTCACCCCGCGGTTCAAGTACCTGCGCAACTACCTCACGGATCGGCCATTCATGCAACCGAGCTACAAGGATCCATGGCCGGTCTCCAAAAAATTTCGTGAGATGATGGCCAAAGGCGAGATGAACGAGAAGCAGTTGATTTTCTTCGGCCCGAAAAAAGAGCCGGAGGAACTGTACGACCTGGCCAGCGACCCGCACGAGATTCACAACTTGGCCAAGGATCCGAAGTTCAAGACACAACTGCGTCGCCATCGCCGGTTGCTTGATGAGTGGGTCAAAAAAACAGGCGATCAAGGGCTGAAGACCGAGAGTGATCCCGGCCTGCTGGCCGTCCTTAAGCGGTGGGGCGAGAAGTGCGTGAACCCCGAGTACGACCGGGTTCGACATCTGCTCGAGGCCGAAAAAAAGAAATGATTATCTATCACAATCCACGCTGCTCGAAGAGCCGCCAAGCGCTTGGTATCCTACGTGAAAATGCCGAGGAACCGGACGTGGTGGAGTACCTTAAGGAGCCGCTTGGCCAGGCGGAACTGGGAGCTTTACTGCAGAGACTCAAGATACCGGCGCACAATCTCCTGCGCACCAAGGAGGACGAGTACACTGAACTCGGCCTCTCACCGGACACACCAGAGGAGGACATCCTCACCGCCATTGCGCATCACCCGATATTGCTCGAGCGGCCGATTGTGGTGAAAGGCCGCCGGGCCGTCATCGCCCGTCCGCCGGAACTCGTCGAGGAATTGCTTTGAAACCAAAGGCTGAATAGCTTTGTTGTTTCGAGCGCGGCTTCGGATGAAAAGGCAAAGAGCCCAACTCTAGATGAAGGTTAATCAGTCCATTGCCTTGGTTTTTGCCTTTGTTCTTACTGTTTGTGTCCATGCACAAGATTCGGGTGGTCCCACGACGATAGATACAGACAAGGATGGTCTTTATGACAAGCTGGAAGTTAATACGCATAATACCAACCCCAATGTTGCCGACACCGACGGGGACGGGTTGGAAGACGGGGAAGAAATCTACGACTACAACACAAATCCACTGCTTGAAGATTCCGACGGGGATGGCCTCTTGGATGGGGACGAAGTAAAGATTCACCAAACCAATCCATTGGCGGCAGATTCTGACTTGGATGGGCTTGCGGATAGGGAAGAACTTAACGTGTATAATACAGGCGTCCTGGATAAAGATTCCGATAAGGATGGACTATTGGATGGAATCGAAGTCAATACGCACAAGACCGATCCGAATGTGGGTGACACCGATGAGGACGGGTTGGGAGATGGAGAGGAAATTTACGACTACAACACAAATCCACTCCTCAAAGATTCCGATCGGGATGGTTTGAGTGATGGAGAGGAGGTCAACGAGCACAAGACCAGCGCGCTTAAGTCGGACACGGACGGGGACGGGTTGACAGACGCAGAGGAGTTGGAGAAGCACAAGACCGATCCGAATGTAGGCGACAGCGATGGGGACGGTTTGGGAGACGGGGTTGAGGTCGGGGAGCACGGGACGAATCCGCTGCTTGGGGATACGGATCGGGATGGTTCACCGGATTTAATTGAGGTTGAAGCAGGAACCAATCCCAACAATCCCTTTGAATACCCGGCAACAAGACACAACCCTGACATTGGTGATAGGCCGGCCATCACAGTGCCCCCTAATGATGAGGAAGTTATCCTTGGTGGAACTGTCTTATTTAAGGTGGAAGCCCGAAATGGCACGCTCAGTTATCGGTGGATTAAACTGGGAGAAGGAGCCATAGGGGCAAACCAGAACGTTTTGAGAATTGATGATGTAGGGCATGATGACATTGGGTTTTATGTTGTTCTTGTTTCAAACAAGTTCGGTACGATATACAGCAAAACTGTGCGGCTTGATTTGATTACAGAACTCGGCAAGCCAAGATTGGATATTGTTTTCATTGATGGCAAAAGAATGACAATTGAGGTTACTGGGGAGTCACTTCATACCTACGAAATCCAGTACAGTCGTGACCTTAAGGAATGGCGACCGCTGGCTTACAATCCATTAAAGACAAACGATCGGGGTAAAACACGGTTGGAGATAAATTTATCCCATGAATCGATGCACGTTTTTTTCCGTCTTACTGAGTGATGTTACAACGATTTGATCTTGGGTTATTCCGGGAGTTGGCACAACGGAGCTGCCGGAATTTTCTTTCTATGAGTGTAAGAGGAATCGGCATGGTGGCTGTATTATCCCTGCTGCCGCAGGACATTGCGGTTGGGGCTGTTGCAGCCAACTCAAAGGCGTCTTCGGGTTCTTCTGCCCAAACCAGTGACCGGACCATCCTGTTTGTCGATGACAATGCGATTCTGTATCGATCCGGAACGCGGCGCGTTCTTCAACAACCCAAGCGACATGCGGCCAATCCCGTGATCGGTGAAACCAAGCCCTGGGAGGTGGCCATTGGGTATTGCACCGTTTACCGGGATATAAGAACCGGTCTGCACCAGTGCTGGTATCAGTCCTATTCCAGCAATCACGCAACTGATCCCACGCGGCGTGTCGTGGTTTGCTACGCGACTTCCAATGATGGAGTGGTTTGGGAAAAACCGAATCTTGGCCTCTTTGATTACAACGGCGACAACAACACCAACATTGTCCTGGTGGGCAACGGTGGACGAAGCGTCAACTACGGCGCGTCGGTCCTTGTGGATCATCGTGATTCCGATACGGAGAAGCGTTATAAAATGGCCTACTGGGATTTTGTGAATGTTGCAGGCAGACAGGTTCCGGGGCTCTGCGTTGCTTTTTCTCGTGATGGGATTCACTGGGTTAAACATTCAAAAGCGCCGCTTCTACAGGGAGCTTACGGTGATCCCACTCAGCCTCCATTGTCCGCTGAGAGTCAGGGTGAGCCGCCCACTCGTCCGGCAATCAGCGATGTGATTGACCTGATGTGGGATCCCCGGCGTGATTGCTTTGTCATCTATTCCAAAACTTGGATTGACGCCCCCGATGGGCGTCGTTTCTGGAAGCGGGCCATTATCCGGACAGAGTCGAAAGATTTTCTCGACTGGTCGATGCCCCAGTTGATCATTGTCCCTGACGACGGCGATTTGGGACAGATACACGGGGCATCTGTGTTTTATATTCACGGTGTTTATCTTGCCACGTTGCAACGCCTCGATTTTGGTGGTTTCGACCGGGGCGGCACCGGGAACATGCCAGCCGAGTTGGCCTTGAGCAGGGATGGCATCCATTGGCACCGTTCGTTTCAGGATGAAATGTTTCTCCCGGTGACAGGGGATGGTGAAACGTTTGATGCGGGCTGCCTTTGGACCAGTTCAACGCCAATCCATTTGCCAGAGGAAATCCGGTTTTATTACGGCGCCTATCCCGGGTGGAATTCCGATCTGGAAAATGATTCCACTGGCATCGGGCTCGCAATACTCCCGCGCGATCGGTATGCCGCCATTGAGCCAACGAAGGGCATCGCTCAAGTCACACTTAAATCAATCCAACTGGGCAACGCTAAACGGGTAACCGTCAACGCGGATGCCACCAATGGAGATGTACGGGTTGAACTCCTAACCGCTGAAGGTTATCGGGTCGCCGGTTATACGAGGGATCAGTCGGTTGTCATCAACGGGAACAGCTTATGGCACCCGGTGAATTGGAAAGATAAAGCGATGACCGACCTGGCTGCGGGTCGCTATCAACTGCGTCTCCACCTGAAGAATGCGAGGCTGTTTGCCTTGACCATTCAACGTTGAGTGAGTTTCCGCTCAACCGGCCAAAACTGGACGGTTGACGAAACTTGACCAAGCGGATTGACTTGGCCAAGGGGTGTTTCCCGGCCGCGCTCCGTTTTTTGAAGCCATGATCCAGTTTGCCAATCCAAACGCCGACCTGTTTATTCCCGACGACTCCGAGCCAAGTCAGGCGCTCGGCCGGACGACGCACCTTGGCGTCGGTGCGCACCAGGACGACCTTGAGGTGATGGCGCTGCACGGCATCATGGCCTGCTACAAGCAGCCGCAGAAATGGTTCGGCGGCGTGACAGTGACCAACGGTGCCGGCAGTTCGCGAACCAACGAGTATGCCGACTACACCGACGAGCAGATGCAGGTTGTCCGTGCCGAGGAGCAGCGCAAGTCAGCCGTCGTCGGCGAGTTTGGTTTCGTGGCGCAACTCGGCTACCCAAGCTCGGCGGTGAAGCAGCCGCAAAACTGTGACTACGCCGCTGACTTGCAGACGATCCTTGCGGGGACCAGGCCGCAGGTGGTTTATACGCACAACTTCGCCGACAAACACGACACGCACGTCGCCGTGGTGGTGCCGCTGATCCGGGCATTGCGCGAACTGCCGGAGGACGAGCGGCCGGCGGAGGTTTACGGCGTCGAGGTTTGGCGCGACCTCAACTGGCTGCTCGACGACGAGAAGGTGCTGCTCAATATGGCCAACCGACCGAATCTGGTGCGAGCACTCATCAGCATTTTCGATTCACAGATCACCGGCGGCAAGCGCTACGACCTCGCGCTGGAAGGGCGGCTCCGTTCCAACGCGACGTTCTTCGATTCGCACGCTGTCGATGAAATGAATCTCGCCAGTTATGCGATGGATTTGAAGCCACTCGTGGACGATCCGTCGCTGGACATTGCCGGATATGTTGACGGGTGCATTGAGCGATTCCGCCAGGACGTACGCTCGAGGGTGAGCCGGTTCACCGACGACTGAGCGGGGGGTGGTGGCTACTGTGTTTCGCCGCGTGTGACCTGCAGGAACACATCCTCGAGATCCATTTCAACTTCCTCCAGCCCAGTAAGTTGCAGTCCACCGTTGACGATGATCGATGCGATCACGCCGCCGTTGGTCTGGCCGTCGGCCAGCGCGACATGGATGTGATCGCTCTCCTGCTCTAGTTCCGCCTCGGCGATTTCAGGACGTTCGTGCAGCAATTCGAGCGCGCGCTCTGGGTTGTCCGCCACGCGAAGCCGGTAGCCCTGTTTTTGCGTGAACTGATCCTGGACACCCTGCACCGGCCCGCTGTAAATCAGGCTGCCCTTCTCGATGATGGCGACACGGTTGCAGAGCGACTGCAACTCGCTGAGAATGTGCGACGAGATGAGGATCGTTTTGCCGAGACGCTGCAGCTCCTGCAGGATGGCCATCATCTCGATGCGGGCGCGTGGATCGAGTCCGCTGGCCGGCTCGTCGAGCAGGAGAATCTCAGGGTCGTGCACGAGCACACGTGCGAGGCCGATCCGCTGCTGCATGCCCCGGCTGAGCGCACCGATGAGTGAACCTTTTTTTTCGCTCAGCCCGACGAGCTCGAGCACGTCGTTTATGGTCTGCTCTCGCCTGGCCGCGCCGATGCGGTAACACGCGGCGAAAAAGTCGAGGTACTCCGTGACTTCCATGTCCTTGTACACGCCGAAGAAATCCGGCATGTAGCCAAGGATGCGGCGGACCTGATTCGCCTCGCGTACGACGTCGTGGCCAAGGACGCGCGCGGTGCCGGTCGAGGGCGAGAGAAAAGTCGAGAGAATGCGCAGCGTGGTGGTCTTGCCGGCGCCGTTCGAGCCGATGAAGCCGAAGAGATCGCCTTGGTTCACGGTGAGGTCGAGCTGGTTCAGCGCAGTGAGGTTGCCGTAGTGGCGCGTGAGTCCGAACGTCTCGACAGCGGCACTGGAGACAGGCGGCGGCAAGGTGGGTGATTCTTCTGACATAGTTATTGGTTCGTTTGCGCTTGGCCGGGTATTAGTCGGTTTTAGTAAACTCGATCGGGATGCGGTACAGGGTTAGCGCCTGGGCTATCTTGGTTTCAAAAAGTCCCGTGGACGGAATCGGTGCGTGATCTTCCGCCAGCAAAAACAACACAGCACTGCCACGCTGGGCGTTGGCGGACAGGTCGAGCCCACCTGAGCTGATGAAGTTGGCAACGAGGGGGCCTGCTTGATTTTCACCAGTTCTGAGAAGCGATGGGAAGGAACATGTGATGATGTTCATTATCGCTGGCTTGATTCGGCTGCTCTCGGTGTCGCCGAAAGCCATGTTTCGAGCATTTACGCGGGTTTGAAATTCTCCGTCTAGACTGATATTTCCAAATTCACCTTCAGCAGTAGGCGACGAACCGGTGCGAATGCTGAGCGTGCGAGTGCTGCGCGGCGGCGACTGCAATTCCAACTCGGTGATTCTGCCGTCCGACAGCAACGCTGCACCGGTGATCGCCTTATCGAGTCCATTCCTGAGGGCCAGCTCATAGTCGGATGATGCGTTTTTGGTGAGGGTCGCCATGACCTCGCCATTGTCTGGGGCGATCCATTCGGAGCAGAGCAGGCGGCTGGTCCAGATCGGTACGCGGGCGCTGGCCTCGATTTTTCCGGGGGCGTGATCAACCCGTAGGGAGGAGGCCGTGTCGCCCCGGTTGGGGCCGAGGTACTCAGAACGGATGGCACCCTGCGCGTATCGTCCGCCGAGCTGGTAGTCGTCGTTGACCGGCGAGTAGATGGACACGTAACTGCGGCCGCGCAGAACTTCCTGCTGCCCGGGCAGCACATCGACAATATGCAGTTCGTTCAACTCAAGTTGGCCGGCGCGCAGCTTGTAGCCGATGAAATAAATCAGCAGCGAAAAAATCGCAACGTACGCCGGGAAGGTCAGCCAGGTGAGCATCTGTTTATTGATGCGCTTTAGCCAGATTCGGTCCACCGGCCCGATGATCACGAGGTAGGCGGCGAGCAGCAGCAGCAGCCATTGGACCGGCAGCTTGCTGACCTGCCGGCTGTCGAGCATCGCGCCGTAAACGCCGTCGATATGCAGCTGGCGGTACCGCTGGGGAGCGTCCTCTTCAAACCAAGCGCCGTGAACCTTGGCCAATCTCGCCCAGAACCAGGCACGGTTCGTCCACGACTTGAACGGCTCGCGCTCAGGGTTGAAGCCCAGCACGCTTACTTGACCAAGGCCGCGATTGGCCTCGGCGGCGACCACCCGGTTGTCGAGTTCGAAGAGCGCCGTGCCGTTGGCCAGGCGCACTTCTGCTGCGGCGAGCTGGCCGGCGGCGAAAGCGTCGTCCGGGTTGCCAACGGTTGAGTCGCCTCCGCCGTCGGCCCAGCGATGCAGCGCTTGGCCGACGGCGGTGTTTTGAACCGCGCCGAACCGGGCGCGAACAAGGTTTGCCAGCCATGGCGTGCCGGTGACATCGCCGTGCCGGTCCACCGCCAAAATCAGGTGGCCGCCGCCGAGCACCCACGTCGACAGAGCGGCGGCCTGCTCGGCGCGCAGGTTGATGGCGCGTGCAGAGTTGAGGTAGAGCACATGCAGGCCGCTTAATGCGATGGGATCGTCAGGGAAGGTATCCAGCTGCATGTGGGCCACGCGCGGGGCGAATGAATCGTTTTCCCATTTGCGCTTAAAACGAGTACGCGGCAGTACCGGCCCGCCGGCCTGCTGGTCGCTCAACGCGCCGACGAGGACGGTGGTGGGGTCGGAGATGTCGAGCTTTAGTTCGTCATGTTTGGCTACTGTTTTGCTGCCGTTTTTTAACTTGGCCGACCAGCCGGAGTTTGCACTGCCGAAAACCGGGAGGGTGAACCGCTTGCGTGTGTTGGTGGCCAACTCGACGTTGTAGCGGTAAACGTCCCCGAAGCGCGGCCGCAACTCGACCTGGCCGTCGAAGGTCGGGCCGTCGTTGAAGATCTCGAATGTCACCGGAAACCATTCGCCCTGCCGCGCCTTGCCGGCGAACCCCATGAACACGTCGAACTGCACCGCACCGTCGGCCAGGCCGTTGCCAGCCAGCAGAGATACCAGCCCCAGCTTGGCCAGGCGGGTAAAAAGACGGGTGGGTTGGGGATGCGCGGCGTCCACGTTTACAGGCCGGGAGCTAAAGGCGTAACCTGTTCGCGGTCAATCCCGAACACTCAAGGCCATCCCGGCGCGAATAAAGCATTGCGGTCGAGGGCGTTTTTGGGTTCCCTCGGCCGTCCCATGAAATTGATGGCGAAAATGAACCACAACTTGAAGGGCGCCCTGGCCGCAGCCATGGCGTTGACGACGTTTTCCGTAATGGCACAACAGGAAGAAAAACTCGCGGACGGCCTGTACGCCGAGATCGAGACAGCCAAGGGAACCATCCTTGGACAGTTGGAGTTTAAAAAAACCCCGATGACTGTCGCCAACTTCGTCGGCCTCGCGGAGGGCACGAAGCACTATTCAAAAACTGGTGGTGACCCGGTCGATGCCAAGGGCCAGGCATACTACGACGGGTTGAACTTTCACCGGGTGATTGCCGACTTCATGATCCAGGGTGGCTGCCCGCAGGGAACCGGGACAGGCGGGCCGGGTTACAAGTTCCCGGACGAAATCGATTCGTCGTTGACACACAGCAGCCCCGGGATTTTCTCGATGGCCAACTCCGGCCCAGGCACCAACGGCAGCCAGTTTTTCATCACGCACAAGGCCACCCCGTGGCTGGACGGCAAGCACACCGTGTTCGGTCATGTTGTCAAGGGGCAGGACGTGGTCAACGCCATCGCCAAGGGCGACAAGGTCAACAAGGTGACCATCAAGCGCATTGGCGAAAAGGCCAAGGCCTTCAAGGGCGGCGAGGCGCAGTTTACTGCGTTGCGTGCCACGACCAAGTCGCCGGTAGACAAAAACAAAGCCGAGGGCGAGGCGTTTCTTGCCAAGGTCAAAAAGGAGGAGGGAGTGAAGAGCACCGCTTCCGGTCTGGCCTACAAGGTGTTGACCGCCGGAACCGGGGCCAGCCCGAAAGCCACTGACCAGGTCACCGTTCACTATACCGGCAAGTTGATCAGCGGCAAAGTTTTTGACAGTTCCGTGCAGCGAGGCCAGCCGGCGACCTTCCCGCTGAACCGGGTGATCCCTGGCTGGACCGAGGGGCTGCAGTTGATGAAAAAGGGCGGCAAATCGATCCTCTACATTCCGTCCAACCTGGCCTACGGCGCGCGCGGTGCCGGTGGTGTGATTCCGCCGAATGCGACACTGGTGTTTGAGGTAGAGCTGCTGGAAATCAAGTAAGCAGCCAAGCGCATCACGCGCCTTCGGTTTTTAGCGACTCGACGAAGCGAGCGGTTCGTTCGCAGGCGGTTTTGATCTGCTCGAGGCCGGTGGCGAAGCAGCAGCGCAGAAACCCTTCGCCGGCATCGCCAAAGGCGTTGCCCGGCACGCAGGCAACGTTCTCCTCTTTCACCAGCCGTGACGCAAACTCGCTCGACCCTAGGCCGGTCGATTGCACGCTGGGGAAGGCGTAGAACGAGCCGCGTGGCAGGTGGCAGTCGAGTCCCATGTCATTAAACGCCTTGACGATGTAGTTGCGGCGGAGACGGTATTGCTCCTTCATTTCGGCGACCGGCTTGGCGCCGTTTTGCAGCGCCTCGATGGCGGCTTCCTGGCTGATGATGCTCGCGCACAGCATCGAGTATTGGTGGATGCGCATCATCGCCTCGATCAATTCCTGCGGGCCGCAGGCGTAGCCGATGCGGAAGCCGGTCATCGCGAAGGCCTTGGAAAAGCCGTGCAGAAGAATCGTGCGCTCGGCCATGCCGGGTAACGCCGCGATGCTGGCATGCTTCCCCTCGAAGGTCAGCTCGGAGTAAATCTCGTCTGTGATCACCAGTAGGTTGTGGCGCTTGGCCAAGCGGGCGATCGATTCGAGCGCCTCGCGGTTCATCGTGCCGCCGGTGGGGTTGGTGGGGAAGTTCAGCACGAGTGCCTTAGCCTTGGGCGTGATCGCCTGCTCGATGGCCTCGGCGGTGACGGCGAATCCGTTTTGCGCCAAGCACGGCACGGCCACCGGCACACCGTGGGCCAGCGCGATGCCGGGCGCGTAGCTGACGTAGCACGGCTCATGGTAAATGATCTCGTCGCCGGGATTGATGATTGCCCGCAGCGCAATGTCGAGCGCCTCGCTGACGCCTACGCTGACGAGGATTTGTGTCTCTGGCTCGTAGCGCACACCGAATTCCCCGTCGACGTAGTCGCTGATAGCGTTGCGCAGCTTGGGCAGGCCTAGATTGGAAGTGTAACTGGTGTGGCCGCGCTCCAGGGCGTAGATCGCTGACTCGCGAATGTGCCACGGCGTGACAAAGTCCGGCTCACCGACGCCAAGCGAGATGATATCGCTCCGTCCCTGCACGAGGTCGAAAAACTCGCGGATGCCTGAGCGGGGAATGCGCTGAACCTGCTGGGCGACAGTGTCGCCGGGCTTGAAGTCACTCGACATGGCTGGGGGTCAGGCTGCGGCCCTTTTTTGCCGGCGTTGGAACGTGGGATCCGCTTGGCCAAGCACGACCTTGTCGGTGACTTTGACGGAGACGACATCGGTTGAGTCGGGGATCTCGTACATCGTGTCGAGCATCAGTTTCTCCATCAGGCTGCGCAGACCGCGGGCGCCGGTGCCGCATTTGATGGCGGCCTTGGCCAGTTCCGTCAGGGCGCTCTCGGTGAAGTTGAGTTTCACGCCGTCCATCTCGAACAACTTGGAGAACTGCTTGATGAGGGCGTTCTTCGGCTCGGTCATGACGCGGACGAGTTGCGCCTCGTCTAGTTGCTCAAGCGACGTGTGCAACGGTAGCCGGCCGATGAACTCCGGTATAAACCCGTAGCTGAGCAGGTCCTCCGGCTCGACATGCCTAAGGATGTCCTTGTCCTCCGCGCTGGGCTTGTCGTCTCGCTGGGCATTGTCCTTGCCGGAAAAGCCGAGCACGTGTTTGCCGATTCGGCGCTGGATGATGTTGTCGAGATCGACGAAAGCGCCGCCGCAGATGAACAGCACGTTTGTCGTGTCGAGTTTGATGTATTCCTGCTGGGGGTGTTTGCGCCCGCCCTGCGGCGGGACGTTGCAGACGGTACCCTCGAGAATCTTTAACAGGCCCTGCTGCACGCCTTCGCCGGAGACGTCGCGGGTGATCGAGACGTTCTCGGTGCGGCGCGTGATCTTGTCGATCTCGTCGACGTAAATGATGCCGATCTGTGCGCGCTTCACGTCGTAGTCGGCCGCCTGCAGGAGGCGCAGGACGATGTTCTCGACGTCGTCGCCAACGTAGCCGGCCTCGGTCAGCGTGGTGGCATCGGCAATGGCGAACGGCACGTCGAGCATGCGTGCCAGCGTGCGGGCGAGCAGTGTCTTGCCGGAGCCGGTCGGGCCAAGCAGCAGGATGTTGCTCTTCTCGATTTCGATGTCATCACCGCTGGTTTTGCTGGGGATAATTTTGTCGTCACCATTGGTTTTGACCGTGAGGCCGGACTGGATGCGTTTGTAGTGGTTGTGCACCGCGACGGACAACGCCTTTTTTGCGGCATCCTGACCAATGCAGTGCTCGTCCAGCGCCGCCTTGATCTGCTTGGGCTTTGGGACGTTGAGCTTGATCGCCTTTTTCTTCTCCTCAGCCTGCAGTTCCTTGTCGAGGACGTTCTTGCAGACGAGAATGCAGTTGTCACAGATGTACACGCCCGGCCCGGCGATCAGCTTGCGGACCTCCGAGTGGGATTTCCCGCAGAAGCTGCACAGGGTGATCTGGTTGGGGCGTGCCATGGGTGCGAAATTATTTCTTCTTTTTCTCGTCCTTGAGGCTGGCGACGTCCTTGCGGGACTTCACCACCTCGTCAACGAGACCGTACTTCTTCGCTTCCTCAGGCGACATGAAATGGTCGCGGTCCGAGTCCGTGACGACCTGTTTGACTTTTTTGCCGGTGTGCTCGGCGAGGATTTTGTTGATACTGTCCTTGAGCCGCAGGATTTCAGCTGCCTGAATCTCGATGTCGGAGGCGTTGCCCTGCGCGCCGCCCCACGGCTGGTGGATCATGATGCGTGCATTGGGCAGGGCGTGGCGCTTTCCCTTGGTGCCAGCGGCAAGCAACACGGCGCCCATACTGGCCGCCTGGCCAATGCAGTACGTGTTCACATCGCAGGTCAGGAACTGCATCGTGTCGTACACGGCCAGACCGGCGGTGATGCTTCCGCCCGGCGAGTTGATGTACAGATGGATGTCCTTCTTCGGATCCTGCATCTGCAGGAACAACAACTGGGCAATCACCAGGTTCGAGATCGTGTCATCAACCGGCGTGCCGATGAACACAATGCGGTCCACCAGCAGCCGCGAGTAGATGTCGTAGCCGCGTTCGCCACGGCCGGTCTGCTCGACGACCATCGGAACCAGGAAATTATTTGCCTTCAAGCCTTCCCTCATGGCCGGAAACCATAACGGCCCCGGCTTCCCGGCGTCAAGCGCTTGGCCAAGCGCGGCTTTATTCCCGGGCGAAGGGGCCGTTGTTGCCGATGGCGTGGATGGTGTTTTGGATACGGTGGGAGAGGTAGGCACCATCCTGCGCGTCGATTTTGTATTCGATCTGCATCTGCATGGTTGGCTTCATGTCGGCGATTTGCAGCAGGACGGATTTCTTGTCGGCGGACAGCTTCGCGCCGGTCACCTCGACGCGATCGCGGCCTTGGCTGCCATCGGCCTTGTAGTCGCGCGAACCGTAGTTGCGCGTGCGCTTGTAGCCCCAGCGATGGACGGAATAGCTCTCCGGATCGGCGGCAGTCTTCGCGTCGAGCGCGTT
>ERZ651768.402-NODE-402-length-32876-cov-4.585536_pt1 | contig 32876 bp, 35 predicted proteins | sample MGYA00514754_ERZ651768 | MGnify/ENA metagenome assembly ERZ651768
TTTCGGCACAGAAGTCCTTTAAGTCAGCAGGGGTTTGGCACAGGACGTGCAGAAGCATCAGGAACCACTGCCAGAGGAGACGCGCACCTTTTCGGGGGAGGGCCACCGCCTTTTCATTGAGGGGCGTGGTTTCAACTTCCAATCGCTGAAGGTTCACCCGAATGGGACGATGGAGCTAGATTTGCAGAACCCTGACCCGGAGCTGACGCGACTGCTGGGCGAGGGCGAACCGCGCGTCATATACGTCGTGAACCGTGAGGGTGTACGAAATCTAGTGCTGCAGGGATGCCAGCTAGAGTCACGCACCATCGCTTGCCACCTGAAGTACCGCCGCTGACTTTTTTAGCAGGTGCAGGTCGCCCTGTTGTGGACATTGTCGACCTGGCCGTAATCGGCGGCGGACCGGCCGGTTCCTCGGCGGCACGCGAGTCGTCCGAGCGCGGACTCAGCACGTTGCTCTTTGACCATGCACACCCGCGACGCAAGGCGTGCGGCGGCGGCCTGCCTGTCAAGGGCATTGAATGGATGGATGCTCCTGACGACGCAATTGAGTGCCGAATGACCTCGATTAGCTTCGCCTATGGTGGGACCAAGCTGAAAGTACCTGTCAAGAAGGGCAAAATGGTGCGACGTGATGACTGGGATTACTACCTCTTTCGCCGAGCGGTGGAAGCAGGCACGACGCACGTCAAGGAGAAGGTCAGACAACTCGAGCGTGACGGCGATACGTGGCTTATCAACGGCAAGTACCGCTCGCGCTACTTGATTGGCGCCGACGGAGTCAACGGCTTCACGCGCCGGCACTTCCTGGGTCCAATTCCACGTGAGCACCTCTTCGCCGCCTCCGGCTACTATCTAGGGCTGAAACCGACTGAGAACGAGGTCGAGTTCATTCTTGGTGCGATTCCGGGCGAAGAAGGTTACCTCTGGATTTTCCCGAAAGCGGACCACTACAACATAGGCTATTGCTACAATGCCGGTACGCCTGGCATGAAGGAGGCACTCGAGAAGCTGCTGCATGAGCGCTGGCCAGGCGAATTCACTAATTCAGGACGCTACAAACTTGCTTCGGGTGAGGAAGTAGATTGCATACGCTTTGGCTCGGCGATTCCATCCTATAATGATCCAAAGCTGTTCGATGTGCCTGTTTCGGGAGAGGGTTGGGTCCTAGCCGGTGATGCAGCTGGCCATGTCAACCCTATCCACGGCGAAGGATTGAACCATGCAGTACTTGGAGGGCGGCTGGCGGCGCAGGCGGTCTACGAAGGAGACCCGACACTATTCGAGCAATACTGGCGCGAACACTATGCACACGATATGTATCGCGCTGCAAAAACCAAACATCGCATCTATCGCCCGTTCTTCATGCGTATCGGTTTCGCACTAGGTAGAACTCCAGCTGTTTTTGGACTGCTTTCAACATTGACTCGAGGCGAGTATGAGGGCAAGGCAACCCGTGCCTTCTACCTGCGGGCACCACTAGCAGCACTGCAAGTGCTGTTCGGCATGCGTCACCGCGACGTGCAGACGCCAGTGTAGATTAATTTTATAAAAGCGGCTGGCTCGACCGGTCCTCTAACATGAAGATCCCTCGTCGAATAAGTACCTACTGCCCTGCGTGTAAAACACACCACCAGCACGAGGTCGAGCAGGTCAAGAAGAAGCGCGCTTCCGAGCGCGCGCGCGGACAGCGACTTTTCCGTCGTGTCACCTCCGGTTATGGCGGATTTCCACGTCCCAAGCCGGAAGGGAGGGAGAAGCCGACCAAGCGCGTATATCTGCGCTACCGCTGCTCCAGCTGCAACAAGGCTTGGCACCGCCCCAGCCTGCGCGCCAAGAAATTCGAGTTGACGGAGTGAATATGGTACGAAGCAAGTTCCTGAAGGTCACCTGCCCCGGCTGCGAGAACGAGTCAGTCATTTTTAGTAACAGCGCTACAACTGTGAACTGCGAGCTGTGCGGTGCCACTCTCGTCACGCCCGCTGGCGGCCGCGCCAGCGTCACAGCAAAGGTAGTAGAGGAACTGGAATGAGCCCGGCGGAACTGCCGGAAGAGGGCGAGTTCGTGATTGGCCGGGTTTCCGAGGTGAGGAACCACGGCGCTGACGTGGAGCTGCTTGAATATTCAGGTCAGAAGGGTTTTGTCCATATCTCTGAAGTTGCCTCAGGGTGGGTCAAGTACATTCGCGACTTTATTCGTGAAGGGCAGATGGTGGTTGCGAAGGTAACGCGTGTCAAGCCCAAGCGCCACATAGTCGACATGTCTGTGCGGCAGGTCTCGGGCCACCGCAAGCAGGCACGCATCCGTGAGTGGAAGAACGAGCAGCGTGCGACCAAGTTAATTGAGCTTGTAGCAAGCGATGCGAAACTAGAGCCGAAGGTGCTGCTAGAAGAGGTCAGTGGACCCTTCCGTGAGAATTATGGAACGCTCTACGGGGCGTTTGAGGCAGCCGTGGTTGATACTGCGATATTTACGAAAGTGCACAAGGGCAAGTGGCTCCAGCCATTTCTGGCGGTAGCAGAGGCGAACATCACACCTCCCTTCGTCACTATCGAGGGGCGGCTCACGCTTACCAGCTGGGCGCCTGACGGGGTTAAGCAGCTTACGCAGGCGCTCACTGCACCACAGGTGCAGGAGGAGGAGACGACACTTGAGATTGCATCTGACGGCGCACCTGACTATCGCATCCGCGTCCGTGCACCCGATTTTAAGCAGGCGGAGCGCGAGCTGAAGCAGGCGACTGACGCAGTGCTGAATGACTTCAGGACCAGCGACGGTGAAGCGAGCTTCGAGAGACTCTGATGCGCACGCTGCTGTTTCGCTGCCGTGACTGCGCGCGCTACACGCTTCAGAAAGAGTGCCCGAAATGCGGTACTGCGACTGAGAGCCCACTGCCTCCGCGCTACTCACCCGAGGATCGCTACGGCGAGTATCGCAGGATGCTGACGCAGAAATGAGTTTCACCGAAATTGTTGTCAGAAAAGAGGTGCAGCTCGAGAACGCCATCCTGCTGGAAGGTCTTCCTGGCGTCGGCAATGTTGGCAAACTGGCGACGGCACACCTAATAGCAGAGTTGGGTGCCACGAAGTGCACAGAAATCTATTCATCGCACTTCCCACCGCAGGTTCTTATCGAGGAGAGCGGCGAGGTACGCTTGGTCAACAACGAACTTTTTTACTGGCGCGGCAAGAAAGACGCGCGTGACCTGTTGTTCCTGACAGGTGAGTACCAGGGCATGGAAGCATCGGGGCAGTACGAGCTGACTCTGAAGCTGTTAGAGCTGGCGAAGGAGATGGGCGTCACGACAATCTATACCCTCGGTGGCTACGGACAGGGCAAGCTGATTCCCGAGCCTCGTGTACTAGGCGCCGCGACCAGCCTTGAAATGGTCGAGCGGCTCCGCAAGGTGGGCGTCGAGTTCATCGAGGGCGAGCCAGGCGCCGGCATTGTCGGTGCCTCGGGACTGTTACTCGGCCTCGGCAAACTGCGCGGCATCGAGGGGGGCTGCCTAATGGGTGAAACCAGCGGCTACATGGTCGACCCGAAATCGGCGCAGGCACTGCTCGTCACGCTACAGAAGCTGCTCAAGATCAAGATTGACCTGACTGAACTGGAAAAACGCGCTGAGCAGGTCGATGAAATCACGACCCAGCTGCGCGAGATGGAGTCCGAGTCGCCCGACGAGAAGCAGGACTTCAACTACATCGGCTGAGCGTTGGCGCTAGCGGCGGCGTTAGCCTGAGTTAGTCTGCTGAAGTGTGAAGAGCACTAGTCCGTCTTCGGCCTGTACCGCTGCGGTGCGCTGTGCCTGTGGTTGCTCCTGCGCGATAAAGTAGCCGTAGCCGCCGTTGGCATCGACCTGTCCGGTCAGCGCTGAAAAGTCTAACTCACCATCCAGCAGGCTAGAGATAACGGCCTGCTCCAGCTGCCCTAGTTCCAGTACCCCTAGTGGAGAGTCAAGGTTTTCGCGTGACGCCAGGTTCTGTCCCATGCTCAGGTTGACCGTAGTGTGGTCGACCAGTCCATCCACACCGCCCCACGCTGCGATTTCCGGGCGCGCCATCAGCAGCGCCTCGGCCGATGAGAGTGTCAGTGGTTGTGGCAAGTCCGCCGGCTCCAGCAATGGGTTGTCCAGCTGTCGCTCTTCGCCACTGGCATTGGTTGCGTTAACCACTAGCTCCCATCCCGTCACTTTGCTGGAGTCGGTTTGGTGCGCCAGCGTCAGGTTCCAGGCACCAGGGTGGTACATTGCATGGGTAACGAATGCATCTTCGTGCAATCGCAGGTAGTTTTCGACCTCCGGCAGCTGGTCGCGCGCCAGCTGGATGGCGTCCTGCAAACTGTAGTCTAGACTGCTACTGGCGTTGCCGAACGCTGGCGCGCCCGACTGCCATGGTTCGTACTCGCCCGTTGCCGCTGGCCCCGAGATAGAACCACTCGACGGGGAGGGCACGGCTTGGAAGCCGGTGCTGAGTTGGTTCAAGTCGCCGTCGTATCGCAGCTCGACACTGAACAGCGTGTTCTGCGGGCTTTTCAGGTCGGAGTTGAAGTCGAAGCTGAAACGCAGTGGGAACGCCGATTGTTCCGAGAGCCAGAGGTCCAGCTTGTAGCTATACTGGTACTGGAAGTGCTGGATGAAGGTTATTTCCGACTTTTTGGAGGTAGTAACGCTGAGCTTCACCGTATCATGACCATCGATGGTGCCGCCTTCACTCACCTCCCAGCTGAATATCACGCCTTGGCCGACGAAGCTGCCACTCTCACCGGCAGCCAAGTTGTGGCCGACATAGAGCGATGCGTGCGGCAGCAGCCCCTGCTCCCCGCTACGCGGTACCCAGCTCACCATTTCCTGCCGCAGCCAGTGCAGGCCAGTAGCAGACTCATCCACCTGCCCGTAGGTCTCTATCTCCTCGCGGATAATTTCCAACGTCTCTTCGTCGACGTACTGTTGCTGCTCACTGCTCAGGCTGGCGCTGGATATCTGTGACGGTGGGCTCCCTTCGCTGGCGTAACTGCCTGTAACATCGTTCAAGTCCTGCTTTAGATAGCGCTGGAAGACTGTGTGCTTCGCACCGTAGCCGTCTTCGAAAAGCGTTGCTTCCTCCCGAATACCAGCATCCACGTCTCCGCTCCATTCGAGCGAGAGCTGGTTGATTTCCAGCTCGAGCCCCATTAGCGACACCGGGACTGGTTCTAGGCTGTAGAGCTCCAGATCGCCTGTGATATCATAGAGGATGTGGTCGCCGTATCGCTCCGGCGGAATCCGCAACTCTGGTGGGCCGCCCAGAATCATTACCGCCAGCGCAGTTAGCAGCAACAGGATGACGACGCCAACCGCCCCCCCAACACGCATATTCAGGTTCTCGGCGCGCACCAGCAAAGGTGGGAGTCCTGCGCGCTCTTCATCCGGTAGTGAAGATGCTAGATTGGCCCCTTCTCCGAGCGCTGAGCCTTCACCGACAGTGACCCCGAGGTCCAGCGCGTCAGCTTCGTCTTCGAGCAGTTCAGCCTCTGGCGGCTCTTCCGCCTCCTCGTCAGGTCCAGCCACGCTCGCTATATCATCACCGGCTTCATCTTCGGTGGCTGTCGCCTTTGCCTCGGCGTTATCATCCGCCTCCTCGTTGCCATCCTGTTTTCCGGAACTCCAGAGCGTTCCCACGGGCGGCACGGCGAACTGCCGTACTTTAAGGTTTCAGGACTTGATAATCGCGACTAGGAAGATTATCACACCCACAATCGCACCGGCAAAGCCGCCTGCGACTGCTAGCAGCGAGTCCAGCATCGCCACCCCGCCCCAAGCTCCGCCTGCAACAGATTGCGTGTTCCAGTACCAGGTTGCGACTGCACCGATAAGGATGAATGCGAAACCAGCATTACGCGTCTTCTTGCTGCCGTAATAGGCGACCAAGGCGCCCATCCCTAACATCACGATCGCGAAGCCTACTGTAAACATCGTCAGTGCCAGCGTCATGTCCTCGCTCATTCCTCATTACCTCCCTCATCTGCGTCTCCAGACGAGGCGCCATCGCCCCCATTATCATCGGCAGCCAGTTCCTCTTCCAGCTTCTTTAGCTCCTCGTCCAGGTCCAAATCTTCGAGATCCTCTAGATCGAGGTCCTCCAAGTCGTCAACCGTATCAACCTTCATCAGGATGAACAGCACCACGAACATGCCCGCTACCATCCCGACCATTGCCGCGGTTGCGGCAATAAGCCCGTAGCGGAAGTTAGTTGCATCGAGGGTTGCCGGGTCGGCGATGTAGGTCTGGTGGTATTGACCTCCCAGCACCAGTATCGCCATCACGATTAGACCGAAGCCAATCTGCTGAGATTTGCCGGCGCCGAAGTAAGCGGTAAAAAGGCCCGAACCAAGTGTAGCCAGCCCGAGACCAAAGAGAAACGCGGCCACAAAAAACTCGAAATTCCATGCGTAACCAAGCAGGTTGTCTATCGTTAAATTCATAGGTCCTCAATGAGCGGATTTAGATGCGCTTTATTAGCTTGCTGTTGGACTCACTATAATTTCCATGCCCGATTTTCGGGTGGTTTTCAGGTCGTTTTTTCACGACGATGTCATCGTCGAGAGAAGAGGCAAGCTTAAATAGGGCAGAATACCCCTACTCGTCTGGTGACTCCCAAGTGGCTCAAGTAGTCAAATCAACTGGAGTACGCAAAGAAGCCGGGTATCTGTATTACCTGGGCAAGGATGGGCACGTCTGGCGAACCAAGATGGCCCGTGGTGGCAAGAAGACCGGAGGCGGCCCCGAGCGGGTTGCCTTGGCAGACGTCAGTAGGGAAGACGGCTGGCTTTATTACATCGACAAGAGCGGTGATGTAAGCCGGTCCCCCATGGCGCGCGGTCGCCGCTAAGCTGTCGTCGAGAAGTCGGCACCTTAGTCCTTTTGCCCACCCGGCTAGCTTGGGCTATCACTTTCTGTCATTGCAGAGGTCGCCTAGCCCGGTATGGCGCCGGCCTTGAAAGCCGGTGAGCACTGCTCACGGGGGTTCAAATCCCTCCCTCTGCGCCATTGTGTAATTAGAGACTGCATTGGGTGTGTTTACGGTAGGAATCTAGACCTAATGTTTCTAGACTTGCTTATCCATAGAACTTGGGCCGTAGACTGAGCCGTACCGGCAGAGGCAGCGGCCTGTGTGGTTCCTCACCTTGCCGCTCCTCCATCAGCGTCTGCAGCGCTTCAGGCGAGAGCTCGCTCTGTCCGCCAGTGCGGTCACGCAGCGCCAGCTTACCGGAGGCAGCTTCCTTCTCGCCGTAGATGGCAAGCAGCGGCACCCACTCTTTCTCGCCGTCGCGTACCTTGCGGCCGATACCAGCGTCACGATCGTCAACGTCGACGCGGAAGCCCGCTGCAGCGAATGTCTGTGCCAGCTTGAGGCAATGGTCGGTGTGGGTGCTGGAAACAGGCAGCAGCCGCAGCTGTGTTGGTGCCAACCAGAACGGTAGCTGTGGCTTAGCACCGCGCGCCATCTCGGCAGCAGCGTGCTCGAGCAGCGCGTAGAGGTTGCGATCGATGCTGCCCGAGAGCGAGGTGTGCAGCACGTAGGGATGCCGGCGGCTGCCGTCATGGTCCACGTATTCAATGTTGAATCGCTTGCCGTTCTCGACATCTATCTGGACAGTGCTCATTGCCGCCGCTTTGCCTTGCGTGTCAACGACGTTGAACTCGAATTTAGTGATGAAATAGGCGTAACGACGGTCGAACAGCTCGAGCAACATTGGCCGCCCCAGCAACTTGGCGAGGCCAGTGTAGAAATCCCGGTTTTCATCAAAGAATTCTTGCTGTGCGCGCATGGCTGCTTCATATGGCACCCCAAGTGAGTCCATCCATTCCATCGAGAGGCGATACTGGTAGCCGAACTCCTCTAGCCCTTGCGGCAGATCACCTACGAGAGTATGCATATCTGGCATCGTGAAACCGCGCAGCCGCCGCAGTCCCGCCAGTTCCCCGGATTTCTCGCGGCGGTAGGAAGAATGCGCCAGCTCGTAGAGCCGTAGTGGCAGGTGGCGGTAGGAGATCTGGGCGTCGCTTGCAATCAGGAACTGTCCGAAGCAGGCAGCAAAGCGCATGAAGTAGGGCTTGTCGCCGCTCAGCAGCCGGTACTGCCGCGCTGGGAAGCGCGCCAGGTATTTCTCCATACAGGGGTGATGGTAGTCGTACATTTCGGGCGTCTCGACCTCCATCGCGCCCGCAGAGCGCACTAGCCGCCCCACCTTCTCCTCTAGCAGTCGCTTGATGAGCACGCCTTTTGGGTACCAGCGCAGGTTGCCCTGATCGCTCCCTGGCTCGCGGTCCACCAATTCGAGCTGCTGCATTAGCCTGATGTGAGGTGGCTCCTGCTTCGCGGTGCGCTGTTTGTCTGTCTCGTAGCCCACCATTCTTGCCAGCGGCGAGCGGCGATCCAGCTTGGCGTTGCCCACCAACTCAAGACTCCCGTCGGGGTACAGCAAGTAGAACTCGCTTTGGGCAGCCTCTTCCGCCTCCAGCGCGGTAGCGATATCACCGTCTGTGCCAGGGACTATACGACGGCTCAGTTCCGCCAGTGGGTGGCCTTTGCACTCCAGCCGAAAGGACTTGTACCAGCCGAACGGCGCGCGGGCAATTTCGGGGTCGCCCCGCTCCAACTGCGCCGCGAGTGCGTCAAGCACCTTGCGCGCAGTGCGTGGCGCCTCCAGTGAGGACGAGAGATGCGCGTAGGGGTAGAGCACCACTAGCGGTGCGCCGATCGCCTGTGCGTGTTTGAGAATGACCTGCGCCCCGTCTGTGGCAACCTGCTCTGTCGCCGCCCCATCACCATCCTCAACAGATGCCAGCGCGACCAAGCACTCGTCATGGGTGCCGCACGCCTCATCGTCGCGCTCCTCACCTGCGGGGCCGGTGGATTCGAACTCGAGCCGGTCGGCATGCACCAGCAGCAGCTGCATGAGTGCACGACGCGGCTGCCGGATAAAGAGCTGCTCCCGGGCAATCCTTATACCATGACGATGGTGTTCTCCGGCCGTCGGTCCATGGCCCGTAGACAGAAGCGCAGTCGCAAGCGACAGGAGCCAGCCGGGAGCGGTTCTGTGCTGCTGCTGATGGTAATTGCCATCGTTGTCGTACTGGCAATCATTTTCCTGACCGTGCTGGAAGTCCTTCCTTCTGGAATCGCGGCAGTACTGGCAATGACATTACTGGCCGTAATCCTGTTCCTGATGTGGCTGCGTACTTCCGCCCCGGTGCGGGGAGGACAGCGGCGCAAACGCAGGCGTAAAAAGTTGGTAGCTGCAGCCGGACCTCCTGTAATCGACGTACCTGCCGTTACAATCCCTGTGCCAGCGGTGCCCACGCCACGCGTGCCACTGCCTCCGCGCCCCGTACGCGCTGCACGCCGCAGGCGGGAATACATCAGCTACCCTGTTGTGGTCGGCGGCGGGGACTATGCAGATACCTACATCCAGGTCGACAAGGATACTGTACTGAAGCTACGCAACGAGATGACGCCCGATGATGGTATGGCGCAGCTACCCGGACGGCGACTAGAGCGCTTCCCCGACCCTCAGGCTGCGGCGACCGCACCGGCAGCTGCCGAGCCGGTAGTGGCAGAGCCGGTAGTGGCAGAGCCGGTAGTGGCAGAGCCGGTAGTGGCAGAGCCGGTTGTCGTCGCTGCCGAACCGGTGGTGGAAGAAGCGGAAGTCGATTTCGACTGGGAGTGAAACCGCTTTTAGGAGTGCCCTGCGATTGCCGGCACACGTGGACCTCCACAACCATTTACGGAAATTGCGGGCCGAGCGGCCACTGCACCTGACACTGCTTGACCCCGGCAAGAGCGATACCACCACCATTGGCAGCATGGCACACAGCGCTGCGCAGGCAGGGACGGACGCTATTCTGGTTGGTGGCTCAACAGGCCTTTCGCTCGAGCGTGTCGATGCGGCAGTACTCGAGATTAAAGAACAGACACACCTGCCAGTAATTCTCTTTCCAACAGTCGCCCTTGCGGTCTCAACGAAGGCAGACGCTATTTTCTTCATGTCACTACTCAACAGCTCCGAGCGCCGCTTTCTGGTCGGCGAGCAAATCGAGAGCGCTGCCACGGTTCATCGCTCGGGACTACAGCCACTCTCAATGGCGTACATAATCATCGAGCCGGGAATGGCCGCCGCGCGTGTCGGGAAGGCAACGCCGCTGCCGCGCAACGACCCACAACCAGCCGTAGCGCACGCCATGGCGGGCGAGTTGTTCGGCATGCGCTATATCTACCTCGAGGCAGGATCGGGCGCCAACGCGCCGGTGCCACCAGCGATTATCGCTGCGGTGCGTGACGCCATCCGTGCAACACTAATTGTTGGCGGTGGCATCCGCACTGCTGACGCGGCCGCCGCCGCAGTCGGAGCTGGCGCCGACCTGGTGGTCACTGGCACAGTCGTCGAGCGAGCCTCGATGATCAAGGAGGAGCTACAGCCCATTATTGGGGCGGTACACGCCTATTGAATGGCTCCCAACCTCAAAGCGGATGACACAGTGCCGCCGCCAGCGCGGCTCTCGGGTTACCTGCTGCACACGCCGAACCGTGACACCAGCATAGCACTCTTCACTGTCGCGACGCTGCTGCTCGTCGTAGTGGGGCTGGTCGAGTACCCGCTCAACACGCCGACACTACAGGACCGGCTGCTGGTGGGCGCGATAGCACTAGCACTGCCGCCGCTGCTAGTCGCAACGCTCGTCGCGAACCTGGCGTGGGCGTGGGACGGTCGCTACCCGTCGCGCTACGGATTACAGACTGGCGCGACCGGTTCGCTCATTGCGCTATTCTGCACATTAGCAGGCGGCGAGTGGTGGTTCTCGAGCATGGGCGGACTGGCGTTCGGTATCGGCGCGACCGGCGGACTCTGGTACCTAACGCTGCGCACCCACGGTTCAGCCCCTGCTTTGGTCGCCATCCCGTTCGCAATGCTGGCACCGCTGGCGTCGCTGTGGGGACTATTCGGCGGCGACCTGTCACACTGGTTCAACGTGGGGCTGGTCTCGCTCTTGGCATTCACAGCTGCCAGTTATGGCTTTTTGTTCTTCGCGGATACACCCTACCAACGCGCAGTCGGCGTCTCTGGGATGCGGCACATGGCAGCGTTTATCGAGTTCTACTCTACTGGTGACGGGCGGCGACTGACGCGCGCGCTGCGCGAAATCTGCCAGACCGTGCAAGTCGAGGGTGGCTGGGTGTCGCTGCGACGCGACGGGGAACCGCTAGCATTCATCGCTATCCCCGGTGTGCATCCTGGCCCGCTAGGCGAACTGGGCGGCAGCAACTTACCGTCGAAGATTGACCCCGAATTGCCGGGGCTGGGCTTCGCGCTGCACGGCGCGACAACCAACGACCAGAACCCACTGCGCTCTGAGGACGTCAACCGTATCGGCAGCGCGATGGCCAAAGCAGCTGTAGGGGCGGAGCACAACTCGGGTGGCCGCGCTGCCACTACGTCGGGCGAGCGACCTGGCGCGCACGCCCTAGGCCTTGGGGAAGACTTGCTTATGTTCGCTGAACCAGGCGACAGCGACGACATTCACCCAGCACTCGGCTCAATTCTTGAGGGCAGCGCTACCCGAGGTGACGGCGAGCGCCTGCTCGTAGACCTCCATAATCAGGAGGGCTGGGGACGCCCTCCACTGCCGCCCGGTACCGCTGAGGGGAGCGCGCTGGCAGATGCAATGGGCACGGTCGCCGACAAATGCCGCGCTGCACCCGTCGGCGCGCTGCGCGCTGGTGTTGCATATTTGCCTGGCGAGGACTTGGAGCATGGCATTGGTCCTAGTGGACTACGCGTGCTGGCGTTTGAAACGAGTGGTACTACCAGCGCGCTGCTGTTATGGGACGCCAACGGCTTCGCACCTGGGATGAACGCCACCCTGCGCGACGGCTTGGCGGACCGCGTTGATACGCTGCTACTGGCGACGACCGACAATCACTATGTCAATATCACGCCCGGTGGCCACAACCCACTCTCAGGCGCCGAGTTCATCCTCCCTGCGGCGCAATCGGCGCTTGCTGAAGCATTGTCTGACTTGGCACCGGTCGAGAGCGCGATGGGGCGTGTCACTATTACCGGCGTCGAAATCCTGGGGCAAGGGATGCAGGACCGCATCTCGGCCGGCGCGAATGCTGTCGTGCAGGTCGCGCGCTTCTCGTGGCTCCCGCTCTATGGCTCAGCGGCGATGTTCTGCATGCTTTTATCGCCGTATCTGTAGGCGCTACTTCGCCTGAATTTGGATTGAAATCTTGACGCCGTCAGGTATCTGGATACGCATCAGTTGGCGTAGTGCGCGGTCGTCAGCGTCGATGTAGATGAGCCGTTTGTGCAGGCGCGCCTCCCAGCGGTCCCAAGTTTCCGAGCCGCCGCCATCAGGTGCCTTACGCACAGGGACGCGCAGCTTGCGCGTCGGGAGCGGGATGGGCCCGGTCATTTTGACACCGGTGCGGCCGGAGATGGTTCGTATCTGCTCGCAAACTATGTCAACCGAGCCGTGATCCAGGGCGTGCAGGGAGATGCAGGCCCGTGTATCTCCCTTTGCCATTCCTCAATTCAGTCCCAGGACTCCTCAATCTTAAGGCACATGCCGGCCGCGACGGTCTTGCCCATATCGCGGATAGCGAAACGCGAGAGTTGTTTGAACTTGGCCTGTTCCTCGATTGCTAGCGGTTTGGTGGGCTTGATGAGTACCATCGCCGCGTCGCCTTTCTTCAGGAAGTCTGGGTTCTCCTCGGTTACCTCGCCGGTGCGAGGGTCCATCTTTGCCAGCAGGGTGTCAAAGGTGCACGCTACCTGCGCAGTGTGGCAGTGGAAGACCGGAGTGTAGCCCTTGGTAATGACATTGGGGTGGTCCAGAATCATCACCGACGCCTTGAACGCGCGCGCCACGCTGGGCGGGTCGTTCTCGGGTCCGCAGACGTCGCCGCGGCGGATGTCGGTGTGGGCGACGCCACGCAAGTTGTAGCCGACGTTGTCGCCCGGCACCGCTTGCTGTACTTCGGTGTGGTGCATCTCAATCGACTTGACCTCACCAACCTTACCACCTTGATGGGCGGAAGGCTTGAAGCTGACCTTCATACCGGACTTGAGCGTCCCGGTCTCGACCCGGCCAACCGGCACAGCACCGATACCTGGAATCTTGTAAACATCCTGGACTGGGAGTCGCAACGAATCGCCCTCCTGCCCCTCGGGGGGAGAGAGCTTGTTGAGTGCGGCGAGTAACGTGTCGCCACTCCACCAGCCGAGGTTATCGCTCTTGGCGGCAATGTTGTCGTTAATCCAGCCGGAAGCGGGCAGGACGGTGACCTGCTCATCACGGTAGCCGACCATCTTGAGCATCTTGTCAAGGTCTGCTTTAATTTCGTTGAAGCGCTTCTCGGAGTAAGCGGGCTTAGTGATATCCATCTTGTTGACCGAGACAATCAGTTGTTCGACGCCCATTACCTTGGCAAGCCAGAGGTGCTCTTTGGTCTGCGCCTCGATACCGTCGTCGGCAGCGACGACCAGCACTGCGGCGTCTGCCTGCGATGTGCCTGTAATCATATTCTTGACGAAGTCGCGGTGCCCGGGTGCGTCTATAATCGTGAAGTAAATCGTGTCGCTCTCGAAGCGCTTGTGAGCCACATCAATCGTGACGCCGCGCTCGCGCTCTTCCTTGAGGTTGTCCATTACGTACGCCAGCTCGAAGCCACCCTTGCCTCGCTCCTCGGCTTCCTTGCGGTATTTGTCGACGAGGTGTTGCTCAATCGCGCCGGTCTCCAGCAAGAGCCTACCGACTGAGGTTGACTTGCCGTGGTCGACGTGACCAATAAACACTACATTCATGTGCGGTTTTTCTGCCATTTCTGACCTCCCTGATGGGGTGGGCCGCAAGACGGGGGGTAAATAAAGATTAAGCCGTTTTCTCGTCGGCGCTCAGCCGCCGTAGTTAGAGGCGAGCGGCATCTCTGGCTTGAGTCCCTTACGCTCCCGGATTTCGGCGGTGATCTCATCCAGTAATTCGCGCGGCAGCGGCTCGTAGCCGGCAAACTCGGTGCTCCAGAGCGCGCGCCCGGCGGTCGCCGAGCGTATTTCGGATGCAAAGCCCAACATCTCCTTCACTGGCGCCTTGGCCGTAATGATGGCGAGGTCGCCCTCGGTTTCCATGCCGGCAATCTCCGAGCGACGCTGAGACATCTCGCTGGTCACTGCTCCCATCTGCTCCTGCGGGACGCTGATGTAGACTTTCTGCTTCGGTTCCATCAGCGTCACGCCGGCGGTGAGCATTGAGCCGTTGATGGCGTTACGGACTGCGGGGATGGTCTGCGCTGGACCGCGGTGGATAGCATCCTCGTGCAGTTTGGCGTCGCGCAGCAGCACCTTGACCCCCATCAGCTTCTCGTGCGAGCGAGGGCCGCGATTGACGACTTCCTTGAACGCCTCAATCAGCAACTCGCGCGTCTCGAACAGGTTCTGGACACCCTTGGTGGCGTCGACGAAGACGCAGCCGTTCTCGATGCAGAGCACACCGCGTGCGATAGGGCGATCCCAGCCAAAGTCCAGCAGCTGCCGTGCCACCTCGCGCGACTTCTTGATATCACCCGAAGGGATAGTACCCTCCTGGATGGCGGCGAGAACGTCCGGCTCGAGCGGCTCTACCGTGATGTAGAAGCGGTTGTGCTTGTTAGGCGACTTGCCCTCAAACTCACCCTCAGAGGGGCCAGTAACGGTCTCGCGGTAGACCACGATGGGTGGCGAGGTGGTGATGGGGACACCGTGCTCCTTTGAGATGCGATACTCGGTGATTTCCAGGTGCAGCTCACCCATCCCCGACATCAGGTGCTCGCCGGTCTCGATGTTGGAATCAATCTGGATGGAGGGGTCGGCCTTGGAGATCGCGCGCAGCACCTCGACCAGCTTCGGCAAGTCGCGTGTGTGCTTTGCCTCGATGGCAGTGGTGACGACCGGCTCCGAGTGGTGGACGATACGCTCGAACGGCTCGAACTCCTGCTCGGATGTGACGGTTGACCCTGAGATGGCGTCGCGCAGTCCCGCTACGGCAATGATGTTGCCAGCGGTCACTTTCTCTGTTGCAATCCGGTCGGCGCCTACGAACATGCCCACGGACTGGACGCGGTTGGCGCTGGGCATGCCGGAAACGTAGAGCTGGTCACCCTTGGCGATTGAGCCGGAGAAGAGCCGCCCCACGGCGATTTCGCCCGCGTGGGGGTCAATGACAACCTTGGTGACCATGTAGGTCGTCAGTCCCTTGTCATCGGCGGTGGTCATCGCCTTCCCAGCCGGCGACTCGGGGTCGCCGTGCCAGATGTGCGGGATACGGTATTTCTGCGCCACCTCGGCCGAAGGCATCTTCTCAACAATCATGTCGAGCAGCACCTCGTGCAGTGGCGCGGCGTGCGCCAGCCCCTTGCGGTCCTCCTCCGCCATGTAATCGTAAATCTGTCTGAAGGAGATGCCCTTCTTCTGCATGAATGGGATGGAAGTAGCCCAGTTGTGGTAAGCCGAGCCGAAGGCGACGGTGCCAGCGGCGGCGTCCAGTATCCACTCCTTGCGTAACTCTTTCGGCGCCTGCCCCCGGATGAGGCTGTTGACCTCGGTGATAATCTTCCCGAAGCGCTGTTGCATATCCCCGGGAGTAACTTGCAATTCGGCAATCAGCCGGTCAACCTTGTTGATGAACAGCACCGGCTTGACCTTCTCCTTCAGTGCTTGGCGAATAACCGTCTCAGTCTGCGGCATGACTCCCTCGACCGCGCAGACGACTATGATAACGCCGTCGAGCGCGCGCATCGCGCGGGTGACGTCGCCACCGAAATCGACGTGCCCTGGCGTGTCAATGAGGTTAATTAGGTAGTCGCTACCTTTGTGCCCGTGAACCATCGAGGCGTTAGCGGCGTTGATGGTGATACCCCGCGACGATTCCTGTTCGTCAAAGTCGAGCATTAGCTGCTTTCCGGCGAGGTCCTCTGACATCATCCCTGCACCGTAAATCAGGTTGTCTGAGAGCGTGGTCTTGCCATGGTCGATGTGCGCCGCGGTACCGATGTTGCGAATCTGCCCCAGCTCGTTGAACAGCGCCTGCGCGCGCTGCACGTTATCTTCCTTACGGCCCATGGTCCTCAGTTGTGCGCGGCTTCCGCCTGACGCTCCTTGTCTTCTTTCTTGGAGACGGCGAACGAGTCTGGGTTCCCTTCAGCAGCGAGCATGATTTCGCGCGCCAGCGCCTTCTCGATGGAGCGCTGCTTCGCCGCGGTTGCAATCGCGCCGCGGCAGATGTTGGCGATGACGGTTTCGAGTCTCCGCGCCGGTGAGACGTCGACGCCGCTGTAGACACGGATGCCGCCGTAGCGCAGCGAAACCACTTCGGCGCGCGGCGCGCCGTTCTCGAGCGCGCGCACTAGTATCTGCATAGGATTTTCCTTCTTCTTTGCGTGTACGATGTCAAACGAATTGCGCAGTACCGTGTAGGCCTGTGCCTTCTTGCCAGTGTAGCGCTCGGAACGCATTAGGTTGTTGATGATACGCTCGACGACAGTCATATGGTGCTTGGCGAACCGCGTTCGCGCGTGGCGCCCGCCGGTGTGCGGCACTTGGAAGGCGTTAAGATTGATGTACTTGCGCAGGGTGGGGTCCTCCACCTCGACTTCGCTGAGGTCCCACTTACCGAAGAGCGGTTGTATTGGCAGCTCTGGCACTGCATCATCCTCAGCGGGGGCTTCGGCCTCTACGACATCGCTCATCGGATTGGCTTCTCCTTGCGCCCGCGGACCATTTCACGCAGCGAGACGTTGTTGACTTTCAGGACTCTGTAACGTACACCTGAAAGGTCGCCGTAGGAGCGGCCCATGCGTCCGCCGACACCCTCGATGAGAACTTCATCGTGTTCATCGATAAAGCTTATGGCGAGGTTGCCCGGCGCCAGTGCAGTTACCTGCCGTCCATTCTTGATGAGCTGGACCCGCACACACTTGCGAATGCCGGAGTTAGGCTGCTTCGCCTCGACGCCTACCTTCTCGACTACAATCCCCTTCGCCTGTGGCGAACCCTGCAGCGGATCTGCCTTCTGCTTTAGCCTGAGCACTCGCTTGCGGTAGTAGCGGTCATTCCAGCGTTGCTTCTGGCGACGCTTGCGAGCCTGCGCGGAGGTGTAGAGTCCCTTGGCCAAATTTGCCTCTTCCCCGACGAGCGGAGGTTTTCGCGCAGAAGGGGTTGGTATTTATAGCGTTCGGCAACGGCGCCCGACGATAGTGCTAATGAACCACCGCCCTCGGCACATCAGGCCACCGTAGCTCAGCTGGCCAGAGCGGCCGCCTTGTAAGCGGCAGGTCGAGGGTTCAACTCCCTCCGGTGGCTCCATCCCTTATTAATCATGGCGTGCTCGCCCCTTTCCCGCAGGCGAACGATGCATCCGGTCCACTATGCGAAGGTCCTCAAGGGCGCGGTCAAGCGCAACCTACAGGTGGACCTGAACTACAAGTTCCAGCTGGTGACCGACGTCATCGATATGCTGCTGATAATTGTCGCCTTCACCGTGTTGGGGGCGTTCGTCGATGATGCCGCCGACCCGGGGGAGCTCGGTATCGACTACGGGTTGCAGGGCTTCCTGCTGATGGGGGTGCTCTTCTGGGCGCTCTACCAGCGCGCCTACGAGGATACGGTCGCGGCGCTGCCGGAAGAGGCGTCGCGCGGCACTATTGGCTTTTTGGTGACGAACAACGTCAGCCTCTCGACGCTGCTGCTGGCGCGCAACATCGCCTCCATGGTGAAAACGTTGCTGACGACGCTCTTCATTGTCCTGCCAGTGCTGTTGGTGGTCGACCTGGCGCAGGGCGGGATGCCGGGGCAGCGCGGGCTTTTCGCCGGCTTTGGACTGGGGGATTTGCCGCTCATCGTCGGGGTTTTCCTGCTAATTTGGGTCTTCATGCTGATGGTCTCACTGCTGGTCGCGTCGCTCAATATTGTCTCCAAACGCATCACGCCGTTCGCTAACATGGTCGTGACGGCGCTCAAGGTGCTGAGCGGTTACTACTTCCCGATTGAAGCGATGGACGGCTACCTCGGCACCGGCGTTGCACTCTGGCTCAAGACGCATATTCCGATTATCACCGGACTGGTCTTCCTGCGCGACATGGTGCTGATTCCAGGCCCGAAGCCCGGGTTCGGAGTGCTGTGGAACACCTATTTGGAACCAATGCTGGTTGGTATTCTCGTTACGGGAGTCGTCGCCGGCCTGCTCTACAAGTATCTCGAGCGCAAGGCACAGAGCTGGGGGACTCTAGAGTTCTACTGATGCAGGCAGTCGAGGTAGAGAACGTAGTCAAGCAGTTCCCGGGCGGCTGGCGTCGTCCACCGGTGCGAATTATCGATGACGTCTCCTTTACGGTCGAGAAGGGACAACACGTCGCAATTATTGGCCCCAACGGCTGCGGCAAGACCACGCTGTTGCGCACCATCGCCACGATTTATCGCCCCGACGCTGGCAAGGTGCGTATCTTTGGTCAGGACGTCTTCAACTGGCGTCAGAGCGAGCGGTCGCGGCGCGCCTTCGCGTTCATCTCACCTGCACTGAACTTCCAGGCCAAGCTGACGCTGCGGCAGACTATCGAGTTCTTTGCGACAGTACTACAGAAGCCGCCAGAGACAGTGGTTCCGTTCCTGAAGCGAACTGGCCTCTACGCGATGTGGGATCGCCGACTGGAAGGATTCTCGGAGGGGCAGAAGGCAATGCTCCGGCTCGCGATTGCCTTCCTCAAGCAGCCGCGGGTGCTGTTCCTCGATGAGGTGGTCGCGAACCTTGATTTGGCGCGACGCGAGAAGGTAATTGGCATGCTGGAAGAGATGGAAGCGTTTAAGGATTTGACGCTATTGATGGTTGATCACGATCCTTTTGTTGTAGACCGCTTGTGCGAACGAATTCTGGTGCTGAAGGAGGGGGGTAGGGTACACAAATTCACTTCGTTGCACGAGTTGATGGATGAAGTCCCTTACCGTTTCACGGTCGAGGTGAACCTGAAGCGCGATATTGATGACAAACTAGCCGAAAAAGTGGCGCAACCACTACAACGCTACGAGATGACGCTGCGCTACTTCGCCGCTGACGAGCAGGCAGTGCATAAAATTTCGCGCCGCGTGCTGAAGCTGCTAGGCGAGCGGGTGCAAGACTACGTCACGGCGCCGGTTTCGCTCAAGGATGTTTACTACCTGATGCGGGAGGTGAGTTAATGTTCAGCCGCTTCCGCCCCTTCGCGAAGCAGAAGGCAGGCGCGCCCGTGGTGGATGTGGCGTGCGACTGGACCGGTCGATGGGTGGCTGCAGTGACGGTGAGGGCGATGCTTACCTTTCGGGAGCGGAAGCTGCTCTCGACCATTACGCATGAGGGGAACCGTATGGTGCGTGTCTCGGAGGACGGCAGCCGGGTGGTGGTGGTGGCGTTTGACGGACTTCACTGCTACGATATGTGGGGCAATCCCAAGTGGACCTATACTACTGGGCAGGATGTCCACGACGTGGCGCTGCAGCCGGACGGCACCGGAACACTGGTTGCCGAGGGCGAGCGGCTGCTGCTGCTCAATAGCCAGGGTGAAGTGCGCTGGAGCGCCGGCATGGACGGTTTTGTTGGCGGTGTCGCACTGGCAGACGACCGCTGCCTGGCGGGGCTGGAGCGCTCGGTGCGCTGCTTAGATCACAACGGGAAGCAGTTGTGGGAGCTGCGCACCGGGCAGCTGGTGCGCGGCATTGTCACTGACAACCATTATGTGGCCTGCTCCTCCGGCAAACGCCTCTATTGCCTCACTACTGACGGCAACCTACTGTGGCGCGAGGAGGTAGGGCCGCTACGCCACCTCCGGCTGGTGCGCGACGGAGGCGCGGTCCTGGTCGCGACTGATAGCGGAACCTGGTGCTTTGAGACCAATGGCCAGCAGCTGTGGCAGGTCGCTGAGGAGCAATTTATCGAGGCTGCCGCAGCAGTGCCAACGGGCGAACTGACGACCATAGTCACTGGCGGCGAAGTGTTTGGCAAGTGGGAGCTCAAGCTTCTAGACCGGGAAGGGCTGGTGCTTGAGAGCTACTCCAGCCGGGAGGAAATCAGCTGCTTGGCATTGCCGGAGCATGGTGGTGAGGTAGTGGCTGGCATCGGGAGTCGCGTCTGCTGGTTCCGCAACAGTGAATTTCTGAAGCGTACCCTTACCGACCAATTGGCGCAGGTACGCAAGCTGGGCCAGAAGGTAACAGCGTACGGCCCTGCACCTCCTGGTGTAGAGGACAGTCTGGAACAAGTAGAGGCCAGGGTGCGCGGTAGCTTCGATGCGATGCAGGAAGCGTACGGCGAGCTCAAGGCGTGCCGGCAAGCGCTCGCTGCCATCCAGCAGCAGCACGTCGAGTATCTGGACCAGCTCCCGCGGTTGATGAAGAGTTTGGGACTGCCTGAGAGCCAGCCGCAGGAGTTGGCGGCGCAACTCTACCCGCTCTACGCGCTCTATCGGCGATTGGAAACCGTGCCGCGGCAGCAGGAGCGTCGTATCAACGAGCAGCTAGCACGACTGAAGAAGGTGGCCGAGACCTTCGATGGGCAGGAGGGAGGTGAGGCGCTTCAGCGCAAGTTGACCTACACCAGCGAGGCGCTGCAGCTGCTGCCGCGAGAGCGGCGTAAGCTGCGCGGACTGATGAAAGAGCAGCGCGCGGCGCAGAAGCAAGTAGAGAAGCGGTTGCGACAGGCAGTGATGGACTGGATGACCTCCGGCTCGGTTGGAGTGCTTGAGGAATTTATGGCGCAGGTCGAGCAGCAGCAGGTGCAGCGCGTGGAAGACGAGGCTGATATTCGTGAGCGGGTGCGCAACACGATGACGTTCGCCGAGATGTCGCATCGCTTCGACCAACTGGAGCTTTCGTGGTGCGCCTTCGCAGCCGACGGTGACGGCGTCACGCTGACGTTACAGCTCCACAACCGCAGTGATATTCAGCTCGACAGAGTCACCCTACAGCTGAAGCTGGAAGGTAGCGGCCTCGAGCTGGAGCAGCGCGGGAGCACACCACTGTCGCCGGGGCGGCTGGCGCCAGGGGATTGGGTCCGCCTCCGCCTCCGCTTTCGACCGACGAGCCGGGACCCGACGCAGGTGGTGCTGGCGGCACGCTACAGCGATCAGGATGGCCAGGCCTGTACTGCTGATCTAGGCACGGTCAAGGTGTCGCTGCTGGGCTGCTATCTGGTGCCGCTGCCGCTCTCGGAACAGGAGCACGCCGACCTGCGTGCCGAGCATCGCGAACAGAGCGCGCACAGGGAACTGGCGCTCGACCAAACCACACCGGCCGATGTGCAGGCGGTGCTCAAAGCGATGCCGGGGCTGGGACTCTGTCACCGCCGCAGCGAGAACGGCGGCAGCATTAGCTACCTAGCAGGCCGCTCTAACCTGACCGACACAGTATATCTGGCGATGCTAGTGCTCAAGCCGCGCGGTGATACGGGTGTCGAGATGGAGCTGCTCTGCCGTGCTTCTCAGAGCGACGCGGCGCAAGAGCTGCTAGAAGAGCTGCAGGCAACCCTGCGCAACAAGTTGCTCGAGGCGGGCGGACGGCTCGCCTAGTACTCGCGCCATTTATGGCGACAGCTGGTGCACTGGTAGATGCGGGTCGCCGGCTCATCGGCAGCCCTAGTCTGCCGGATAATCCAAGTCGCTTGATTGTGGCCGCACTTCTCGCAAAGGATGGCGACGGTGGGAAGTGTCCCCTCGATTGAGTCGACCACTACCTGCTCGCGGGTTTCCTGAACGTGTTCGACTACCTGCACTTCTCCCTTAGGCTGTGAGTGGCCGCAGCGCGAGCACGCCAGTTGATCGCCTTGTGGATAGAGCAGCCCCTTGCATTTCGGGCAAATCATGCTTCCACCGCCTGTATCATGCGTTCTGCCTCATCGATACGGATGACATCGGTGCCAAAGGCAACACAGATTATCAGCCCCTGCTCGGCCTCCCAGTAGGCGGCGTGTACCTGCAAACTGCCGTCTGAGCCAGTGAAGAAGCCGCCTGTACCGGTAACGGTTGCATCCCACTTCAGCAACTCCGCCTGATAGCCCTGCGCAATTGATAGCGTGCCATCTCGCCGCCCATTGCTCAGCTCCAGTCGCTGGAGCTCCGCCTCAGTTTCAATCCGGTTGATGATTAGCTGTTCCAAATCGAGCGGCAGGTTGGCTGGCGAAATCAGCGCACTGAGGGTAATCACGCGTAGCAGTCCGGTCTGTCCATCGATTGACTCGTACTGCTGTGTATGGAGCTTTAGCAAGCCATTGTATTCCTGCGATTCCGAGCTGCCTGCATCGTTCCAGAAGTGCAGGTTGAGCTCTGCCGAGTCCCCACTCACCTGCGCCACGAAGGGAGTGACGAACTGTGGTCCTATCAGCAGCAGAGCCAGTGCGAGCACCAGCAGCAGTCCAAGCAACCGCAGTAGTGTGATACGACGCGGCTTCTTCCAGCCGCCGACCCGCAGGTCACTCTCGTCCATGTTGTACCCCCTCGTTGCGACTACTATTAACCTAATCCTCGCTTATCAGGACTGCCTCGACCGGGCAGACAGATTCGCAGGCGCGGCAGATGATGCACTCCTCCTCGCGAATCATGATCGCCTTCTTCTCCGAGGCGGGATGCCCAGGAGTATCGAGCCACTCAAAAACCTCGACCGGGCAGGCGTCAATGCACGCCCCATCGGCAATGCAGAGGTCAAAGTCGACGCCAACGATAGTGCCCCAGATGCCGAGCTTGTCCGATCCGACGCCCTCGTAGGGTTGGTCACCACTGGTCCAGATTTCTATAGGCTGGTTCTCACCGTCATAGGTTGCCGACTGCTTGTAGGTCGAGAGGTAGTTTTCGTCGATGGCCATGCGCTATCACGGGCCGATTTCAGGGGCGGTTAATAATGCTATTCAGGACTGCGAAATTACTTAATTGTCTGCCCTGCAGTAGGGTGGCGATGGGTGAGGTCGCTCTGAAATACCGACTGATGCCGGAGTCCCCGGTAATAGACACCGTGGCGGTTGCTGCCGCGGTGCCGTCGACACTGCCGGTCGACGCACAACTGGGCGCGCACGAGGCGCAGCCATTTGCCTTTGGGTTAATCGCACTGGAGGTGCTGGTAATCGGTCCCGACCGCGCCGGGCTGGTGGATGAGGTCGAGGACGGTCTGGCGTCGCTGGAGGGCATCCAGTCGGTCGAGCTGCTTGAGCAGTCGCTGCTCTAATTCGACGGTCGCCGAAACTAGCTTCTACGAACCACCAATCGTTAAGAACCCTGCCAGTCTAGTCAGCGCGTGGAAGAGTCGCGCGACTACCGACGCACACGGCAGACACTCGGTAGGGCACTACAGTTATGCTTCCGGCCGCGCTATCGCGGACAGGAGCACGTGCCGGTCGATGGTCCTGTAATAATTGCCGCCAACCACCTCTCGCATATCGATCCAGCGTTCATCATGACCGCTACTCCGCGACCGGTCACCTACCTCTCCAAGCAAGAGCATTTCGACGGGCGACTCCGCCGTGCACTCTTCAGCCGTATGGGTGTGATTCCCGTTGATCGTGACGCGGGTGGCAGCGATGCACTGGTGAAAGTCGAGGCTATTTTGCGCGAGGGGGGTGCTGTTGGCATATTCCCGGAGGGCACACGCTCTCGCGACGGGGTTCCGGGGCCGGGTCGTACTGGCGTTGCCCGATTGGCAGCCGCCACTAGCGCAGCGGTCGTGCCAGTCGCCATCCGTGAGACCGACCGTGTTGTACCAGTCGGCAAGCGCGTTCCTCGACTCTGGCGCCGTTTTTTCTACGAGTTCGGCGAGCCGCTCTATTTCAGAGCGAAAGAGGCGAACCGCGAGACGCTGCGGGAGTTCACCAACCAGGTGATGGACGCCATTGCTGCGCTTTCGGAGGAGGCAGGTGATTATTGGTATTCACGTCGTCTGCGCACTCGCATGACTGAATGGCAGAAACGCAATGGGTTGGTGCGTGCACGACTGCGCGAGTCACTCGATAAGCGGGCGCAGGCACTTCGCACGCGACTGGGGCGCTAAAGCTATTCGAGCGCGGCGTGCGTGACGCCTTTACCGGCGGCAACGCAGCCAATTATCTGTGCAGTTTCACCTGCTTGCTTTAGCACTTCCAGCGCCCTAGCCTCGTCGCCGGCGGCGACAGCAATAACCATCCCTAGGCCCATGTTGAAAGTGCGATACATCTCTGTCGGTGCGATGTCGCCCTTGCGCTGGAGCCAGTCGAAGGCTTCAGGAACAGGTAGTGGGTTGTTGACGACATAGCGGAAGCTGGAGTTCATGCGCAGTAGGTTCTCGAGCCCGCCTCCCGTTATGTGTGCCAGCGCATGCACATCCACTGCCCCGAGCAGCGCCAGCACGGACTGGACATAGATGCGCGTTGGCGCCACCAGCTGCGCGCCGAGAACGGGGTCATTGTTGAACAGCCGCCGGATTAGCGTGTAGCCGTTCGAGTGTGGTCCGGAAGAGGCGAGGCCGATGAGTGCGTCGCCATCGGCGACGCGTGAGCCGTCAATGATATCCCCACGCGCGACCCAGCCGACTGCCGTTCCCGCCAGGTCGAAACCGCGCACAAGTTCCGGCACAACTGCCGTTTCGCCGCCCGAGAGCGTACAGTTGGCCAATCGGCACCCCTCGGCGAGGCCAGTACCTAGCTGTGCCATCAGCACCTCATCGGGCTTGTCCAGTGCGACATAGTCAACGAACGTGAGCGGCTCGGCGCCGACACAAATAAGGTCGTTAACATTCATCGCTACGCAGTCGATGCCGATTGTGTCGAGGCTGTCCAGCTCTCGTGCTAGCAGCAGCTTGGTTCCGACCCCGTCGGTGCAGACAGCGAGTGCGTCGTCGCCCAGCCGTACCAGCCCCGCGAAGCCGTTCTCCATGGCAATTGGCATGCCGTCACCCTCGCGTGTCGTACCACCGAGCTGCGCCACCAGCGCGGCGGTGGCGCGGTCACTGGCGTCAATGTCGACCCCCGCCTCAGCGTAAGTACGCACCATCAGCCAGCCAGCTTGTGGTAGTAGTTTTGAACTACCCGCGTCACTTGAGAGATGTCGGAGATGTTGCGCTCGATTAGCGTCTCGATGATTTTCTGTCGGTTGCGCGCCATCTCATCGAACTTGGCGGGCGAGACGCCGGCACCACTGGCGATGCGTTCACGCAGCTTACTTGGGACACCTGTTTCGACCAGAGCTCCCTTATTTTGGTCCCAGCGGAAGATGGTGTTGAGTCGTGGCTTGTCACCTTCCAGTCCCGCCATCTCCGAAACTTCGGTGATGCGGCGCACCTGCTTCCCTCCAACGTTGATTCGACCTTGCATGATTATCAGGTGCAATGCGTTGAGCATGATGGCAGGTACCGACATAGGCGGGTTGATGAGCCGCTGCACAGATTCCTGTGCAGTATTGGCGTGGACCGTGCCCATGCAACCGTCGTGCCCCGTATTCATCGCAGTGAAGAGCGAGCGCGCTTCGGCGCCACGCACCTCACCCACAATTAGTCGGTCGGGGCGCATGCGCAGTGTGTTCTTCAGCAATGCATCCATGTCAAGTCCGGAATCGCCAGCTTTGCCTGGGTTGACTGTCTCGAGCTGGACGTGGTGTTCGTGCAGCAGATGGATTTCGGTCACATCTTCGATGGTAATAAGCCGCTCACGCGACGGGATGAAAAGGCCGAGTATGTTCAATGTCGTCGTTTTCCCTGAGCCGGTGCCTCCAGAGACCAGGATGTTGCAGGGCGCAGCCCCCATCCCGTCAACGAACATCCAGAGCAGCGCAGCCAGCCGTGGGGTCAGCGTTCCGAAGCGGATGAGGTCAACGAAAGTAAGTGGGTCATGCGTTTGCTTGCGGATAGTAAGTGTCGGGCCACCGGGCGATGCGGGCGGCAGTGTAGCATTGACGCGGCTGCCATCGGGGAGTCGCCCATCGAATAGCAGGTTGTCCAGCCCAACCTTGCGTCCTACATAGGCTGCAATTTTTTTGATAATTTGAAGTGCTTCCTCCTCCTTGAGCGTGACATTGGTGACGCACATACCGTGTTTGCGGTGGTAGACCATCACTGGTTTGCCAGGTAAGTTGTACATCACTTCTTCTAGGTCATCGTCCTCGAGAAGTGGTTTCAGTGCACCGTAGCTGCTGGAGCGGACAAGTTTCAGGACGCGGTAGACTGGTAGGTCTTGCCCCGGCTGTAGGCTAATCTGAGCGTTGGCAGACTTACCGATGATCTTCCCCTGCGCCGGATTCATAGCAACGCCGCCGGCAGCTTCAGAGTCACTAAAAGAGTGGTGTTGGCAAGCAGCATATAGACGGGCGTGCGCAGTAACGCTGTTCGCATCGTCTGTAGGATTATCGCCTGCATCCAGACTCCTGCAGCACCGAGAACCATTGAGTACACCAGCAGCGACTGGTTAAGCGTCCCTAGGTCTATATCTAATTGGAAGCTGCCGACCGTCCCCGATCCAAATATCGCGACGATGAAGCCAAGCAGTGCAGGACAGAATACTGCTCCCGACCAGAGGATGAAATCAGCAGTGCTCTTGGTCTTAGCAATGCGTTCCTTGCGCAGCAAGTAAATTTCCCAGAATTCTTCTGAGAGCAATTCCAGTGTCTCCGAAAAGCTGCCTGCGGAGACTAGCGCTACGTTGAGGATACTCACAACGCGTGCGATCATCGGTGAACGGCTGCGTTCGGCAAACTTTTGCATGGCCTCAGTAAAGCTGGTGTCATGCATTTCTGCTACGGTTTGCTGTAGCATCTCACCTATTCGGTCGCTCCGAGCGCTGGCGACTGCGTCAAGCGCCGACTCGACACCCATACCAGCGCGCAGGTTCTCTGCCAGTTCCCCGAGCACCTCTGGCCAAGCATTCTCGAGTTCAGTGCGCTCGGCGAATCGCCGTTTCAGCGGCAAGTATAGGACAGTGCTACCGATGGCTAATGCTGCTAGAACAATCCATATCAGTGCCCCTACAGCTGTTGAAATACCATCAATGCCGGAGAAGAGCGGGTCTAGTTGGTCGAGCAGGCTCATACTTTTGGCTCCTGTGACTTGGTGCGGATTACCAGCCCGGTAATAGCAAGTATTGAAATCAGGAACAAGATGGGCGTGCAAGCAGGTGGTAGCCGAGGCATGCTGGTAAATGGTCCCTCAGCACCGCCAACCAGAGCATCTATCACGGCTATGATAACTACTATAATCGGGACTAGTACCGAAACTACTAGGAACTGCTCGGCGACAGCACTGAGTGACTCTACGAACGCCTGGATTTCGATGCGGCGTGATCGTGATTCCTTGTCGGCAATCGAGCGCAGTCGGTCGATGACATTAGTGTCCTGCTCGACCGACATTGCAAGTACTGAGAGTGTGCGGCGCAGCCCTGCTGAACTGGTGGCGCGCATTTGCGCCCGGACGGCGTCGCCTAGCGTCGACCCCCCCTCTACCGCACTGAAGATGCGTTGAAACTCGCTCGAAAGGTCACCATAATCCTCATCGGCGACATGTTTCATCGCCTCTGCGATTCCCACTCCCGACTGGAGCAGCACCTCCATCGCCCGGATGGCGTATAGCAGCTCTTCATCGACGCTCCCCAACGGTCGGGCGAGCCCCTCTCACTATAAGGGTTTTACGTGCTGTCCGTCCGGGTTTGTTGAGGTGCAATCATGGGCTGGGAAATTAACGTAAACAGTCTTCTGTAAAGTAGTGAGCAGTCAGTAAGTAATGGCCATCGATGAATATATAAAAGAAAGCGAGCCCAGGTAAACGCAGGAAGCGCTAGAGCCGGACGCCTTCCAGTTCCTGCCGGAAGGTCAGCGCCCCGACGTAAAACGAGAACACCATGCCCCATTCGCAGAATGCCATCAGGTTGAGGTAGAGCGACCTTGCGTCATCAACCGAGGGAGGATTATCCAGCCTGTAGAACGGACCCTGCCCTTCTGCGATAAGTTCCTGGCTGTCAAGGCCGCTGAACAATATCATTAGGATATAGAACAGCCAGCCTGAATAAATGGCATATCTCCTGACATTGTGCTTCCTGCCCGACTTCTCCAGGAGGTGCCAGGCGAAGGCACCCCACATCAAAAAGGAAGTGAACAGTATTCCTGCCGTCACACCGTGCAGTATGGGATAATCAATCCAGTGGAAGTTGACTGCAATAATCCCACACACACCTCCAAAGGTTGCTATAATCCTGATTAAATCGTTTCCGGACTCGTAGTTTCCGCCAAGCTCCCGCGCTAGCGGGGTGAAAATCCTGTGGAAAACCTGTGCCAGCAGGATGAACGAGAAAATACTGATTGCGAGGCCAGGACCATAGAAGCTGGATTCTGGCCCAGCAAAGGGCATCTCTGAAATAATCGGGATGAAAGGTGCAACCCGTCCGCCTGTGGTAGAAATCAGGTAGGTGGCCACCAGCGTCAGTGCCCCGAGGGCAACGCTGAACTCGAGTAGTCGTTTTGCGCTAATAGAACTCTCTTCAGTCATTCAACACCGCTTGTGCAGCTGCTAATCTTGCGATGGGCACTCTAAACGGCGAACAAGAGACATAATCCATCCCAGCAGCGTGGCAAAATGCTACTGATACCGGGTCACCACCGTGCTCACCACAGATACCGACCTTCAGGTCTGGCCGGGTCGCACGACCGCGTTCAATACCGATTGCGACTAGCTCGCCTACCCCTATATCAAGCGTCGCAAATGGGTCGGCTGGCAAGATTTCCTCCTTCACGTATTCGGGTAGGAAGCCACCGCTGTCGTCGCGGCTAAAGCCGAAGGTCATCTGTGTCAGGTCGTTTGTGCCGTAGGAGAAGAACTCAGCCGTTTCGGCAATCTTTCCTGCCATCAGCGTCGCGCGCGGAATCTCAATCATTGTCCCCACAAGGTAGTTCAGCTTGCAGTTTTGCGCTGCTTCGACCTCTCCGGCGACACGACGCACGATTTGCTCTTGGTGTGTGAACTCCGCCTCGGCGGCGGTGAGTGGTACCATGATTTCCGGCAGTACCGTAATGTCTTCGGCTTGCAGTTCTGCCGCGGCGGTTAGGATGGCTTTCGCCTGCAGTTCAGTAATCTCGGGGTAGGTGACTCCTAGGCGTACGCCGCGGTGTCCCATCATGGGGTTGGTCTCGCGCAGCTGCTCGGCACGTCGCGCCAGCTCAGTGCCGTCGATGCCCAGCGCTTCGGCGAGTTGCGTCTGCCCCTTCGATTCGTGCGGGATGAACTCGTGCAGCGGTGGATCCATCAACCGGATAGTCACGGGGAGCCCCGCCATCGCGCGCAGCGTCTCGCGGATGTCGTCCTTCATGTGCGGGTAAAGCTCATCGAGCGCCGCTTTGCGTTCCTCGCGCGAGCCGGCCATTATCATCTTGCGTAGGTAGAACAGCGGCTCCTCCGAGCCTTCACCGTAGAACATATGCTCGATGCGGAACAGCCCAATGCCCTCGGCGCCGAACTCTAGTGCGCGCTGGGCGTCAGCCGGTGTATCGGCGTTAGTGCGCACTTTCAGCTTGCGATGCCGGTCGCACAGCGAAAGGAAGCGCGACAGGTATTCGCTCGAGACGTCAGTCTCGCGCAGAGGCAGTTCCCCGGCGTAGACCTTGCCGGCAGTGCCGTTGAGCGTGACCAAGTCACCCTCCATCACAGTATGATTTCCGACGGTGAACCGTCTGGTCGGGGCGTCTATCTCCAGCTCGCCAGCGCCAACGATGCAGCACATTCCCCAGCCCCGCGCGACCAGCGCCGCATGCGAAGTCATGCCTCCCCGCGCGGTCAGGATTGCAACGGCTGCGCGCATTCCGGCCACGTCCTCCGGGTTGGTCTCCTCACGCACCAGTACTACTCGTTCACCTCGTTCGGCCCACTCGACAGCGTCGTCGGCAGTGAATACCACTCGTCCGGTCGCGCCGCCCGGCCCGGCCGGCAATCCGCTCGCGAGTATTGCAGTCACTTTCTCGACCTCGGGGTCAACGATGGGATGCAGCAGTTCGTCCAGCTGCGACGGGGAAACACGCATTACAGCTTCATCCGAAGAAATCTGACCTGACTGCTCCATCTCGGCCGCTATCCGTACAGCGGCGGGACCGTTGCGCTTACCAATGCGACATTGTAGCATCCACAAACGGCCGGACTGAATGGTGAATTCTATGTCGAGCATGTCGCGGTAATGCTTTTCGAGCGAGTGCTGGATTTTGTCTAGCTCCTTGTACGGTGCAGGATGCACGTTGTCCAAGCTAGGGAGATCGCCTGAATACTCGGTGCGGCTGTGGCTATTGAGCGGATTGGGAGTGCGAATACCAGCCACCACATCCTCGCCCTGCGCCTGCGGCAGCCACTCGCCGTAGAAGGCGTTCTCACCGGTGGCAGGGTTGCGAGTGAACGCGACACCGGTCGCCGAGTCCTCGCCAAGGTTGCCGAAGACCATTGCCTGCACATTGACGGCAGTGCCCCACTCGTCGGGCAGCCCCTCGATTCGGCGGTAGGCAATGGCACGCTTGCCGTTCCACGACAGGAACACGGCGCTAATCGCACCCCAGAGCTGCTCCCAAGGATCTTCCGGGAACTCCTTGCCCAGAACTTCCCTGACTTTGGCCCTGTATGTAACTACGAGCGCCTCTAAATCGTCTGCCGAAAGTTCGGTATCATCGGTGACACCCCGTTTCTCCTTCAGCTTTTCTAGTTCGTGCTCCAGTTGCGCACGGATGCCCTCGCCTTCAGCCGGCTCGATTCCGGCTGCCTTTTCCATCACTACATCGGCATACATCTGCATCAGCCGTCGCTGCGCGTCGTAGACGAAGCGCGCGTCGCCGCTCTCCGCAATCAGCCCTTTGCACGTGGCGTCATTCAGCCCGACGTTGAGCACCGTTTCCATCATCCCCGGCATCGAGGCGCGGGCGCCCGACCGCACCGAGACCAGTAATGGCCGCGTGGGATCGCCAAATTTGAGCCCCAGTTCCACCTCGATAGCTGCGAGTGCCTTGCGCACGCTGCCGTCCAAGTTCTTGGGATATGATTTATCGTGGTCGTTGAACCAGTTACAGACTTCGGTCGTAATCGTAAAACCGGGCGGGACTGGTATTCCCAGCTGCGCCATTTCGGCCAAGTTAGCGCCCTTGCCGCCAAGCAAATTTTTCATCGACGCGTCACCGTCGGCGTTCCCACCACCGAACGAGTATACTGTTTCAGCCTTCATTCGCCTCGACGGTGCAGATGACTCCCATAAAAGGATTTATTCTTTCAGGGCAGCGGTGGGGTCGTGGAGCGTTCCGAGCAGCGGCCAGCCGGTCCAGAGCAGCAGTTCGTCCAGCTCCAGCAGTATTTGGTAGAGCAGGCCGTAGCCCTCAACTGCACGGTCGACTAGACAGGGATCGCAGTCGTCGCCCAGCCACTCCATAAGGTGGGAAGCGCCAGCCAGCTCGAGCGCCCCGGCAACGCGACCGACAGCCTCCAACTGATTCCGCAGAGTCTGCAGGAATGGTTTGCTGTCACGCAGCGCTAGCGTTACTTCGCTGATTCGCGCCGGCGACTCGTTCCCGAAGAGTGTCGTGAATTCTTGCTCGCCGATGCTTTTCCGCGCCAGCTGCAGCAACAGTTCTAGTACCTGCTGTTTTTCAGCTGGTTTCATGCGGCCTCCAGCAGCTGCTGCAGCCGTGTGAGAATGCGTTCCATTTCTTCCGGTTGCGCCAGTGCACGTTCCTCATCCAGAACAGTGCCTGGTGAAAGAAGCTCGACTGCCACTACTCCAGGTAGCTGCCAGGCATTGCGTCTGCCGCCCGACCAGCGGCTCACAACGAGTAGGCAGGGGGTCTCGGAACTAACCAAAATGAGCCGCGCCAGCAGGGACTCAACTGCAGTAGGGTCTGCTTCTGCGTCAGCGACCAGCAGGAACGCGTTCGCTGCTCCGAGCCAGTCTATCCACCGCTCACCCAGTGCAGTGGGCTCATCGATTTCGTAAAATTGCAGTCCTTGGCAGCTACAGGCGTTGTCGAGGAACATCTCCGGCATGTCTGGAGGGGGGGTGAAGACGTCCCTTTCCGGAAGTGAACGAATTAGTGTTGATTTGCCGGCACCCATAGCACCGGTCACCATCACATAATTCATTTGTCTGCCACCTGAGGGCGCAACTCCTTGAACATACCCATCAGTGTCTCATAGTCCCACTCATCAATTTCGCCACGCACCAGCACACGGCGTAGCGTCGTCTCGGCGCGTGGCAGCCGTCGTTCAGCGAAGCGGCTCTCACGGACAGCCTCCATAATGCGCTCAACCAACAAGTCAATTCCCTGCCGTTCGATGACGTCGGGTCGGTAGGGGCGCAGAAAAACGTCGTTGCGAAAGAGTTCGTAGAGTACAATCCCAACGGCGTGCGATAGGTTGAGCACCGGATGCTCAGGGTTGGTCGGGACTTGGATTGTAAGGTCGCAGAGTGCCAATTCGCCTCGGTCGAGGCCGTGGTTCTCACGGCCGAACACCAGTGCTGGCTGGCGTCCGTCCAGCAGTCCAGCCAGTTCTTGGATCGGGTGCGGTGCACGCTGCCAGCGATGGTCTCCTTCGGGCACGATGCCACTGGTTGCGACTGATACTGGCGCCTCCGCTAACGCTTCTTTGAGCGAAGCGGTGCGACGGGCAGTTTCCAGCAACGGCCGACCTGCCTTGGCGCGCGCCTTAGAGTCGTCATTGATTTCGCAGCCGCCGACAAGCAATAGCTCATCACAGCCGAAGTTCGACATCACCCGTGCGACGGCACCAACGTTGCCGGGATGCTGCGGCTCGACGAGCACGATAGTCGCCACGGCTCGCGAGTGAGCACCGCGTAATAGGGTTAGCCCGTCAGAATTGCAGACTGC
>ERZ651768.403-NODE-403-length-32874-cov-7.999848_pt1 | contig 32874 bp, 29 predicted proteins | sample MGYA00514754_ERZ651768 | MGnify/ENA metagenome assembly ERZ651768
TAAACTCGTGTAACCTACAAAAGAAAATTTGTCAATCAGTTTTGATTCATTTCCGCTCATCCTTAGGGCAATGGGTATTATGGGCAATAAGCTTAAAATAAATACTGCAGTGTAAGCTAAGATAGTTTGTGATGAAGAGAAGCCCAGTGTGGGTATAATTCGCCAGGCCACATAGCCGTGCATAAGCCACAGCACCCCTATTGCAATAATGAAAAACATTTATACTTTTATAGTTTTGCTGTTTAATTCAGAATTTTTAAGTGTCGTATGCAGCCATCCCTGTCACTTCCTGACCCAGGATCAGGGTGTGCATTTCATGGGTACCTTCATAGGTATAAACCGATTCTATATTTGCCATGTGCCGGATGGGTGAGTAATCCTCTGTTATCCCATTCGCTCCTAGTATTTCTCTGGCCATTTTTGCAATATCCCGCGCCATGGCACAATTGTTTCGTTTAGCCATGGATACCTGTTGGAAAGTCATCGTTCCTTCATCCTTAAGCCGTCCCAGACGATAAACCAGAAGCTGTGCTTCGGTGATTCGGGTAACCATTTCAGCAAACTTCGCCTGCGTGAGCTGGTACCCACCAATAGGTTTTGAGAATTGTTTCCGTTCTTTAGAATAATCCAGAGCTGTATTGTAACAGTCTACCGCAGCTCCGACCATTCCCCAGGCAATACCGTACCGGGCCTGAGTAAGGCAATTGAGTGGTCCTTTTAATCCCTCAATATTAGGTAGCCGTGCTGAATCTGGTACTCGAACATTCGCCATAGATAGTTCTGATGTTACAGATGCACGAAGACTTAACTTCCCATGGATGTCACTAGAAGTGTATCCTTCCATACCTTTTTCAAGGAGAAAGCCATATACAGTACCTTCCTCATTTTTTGCCCAGACCACTGCAACATCTGCCAGAGTACCATTGGTGATCCACATTTTATTTCCATTGATAATCCAGTCATCGCCATCTTTTTTACAGCGGGTGACCATGCCTCCTGGGTTAGAGCCAAAATTTGGCTCAGTAAGTCCAAAACAGCCAATTTTGGTTCCTGCACCCAGCTCCGGGAGCCATTTGGCTTTTTGTTCGTCAGACCCGTAGGCATGGATCGGGTACATAACCAAGGCACCCTGAACGCTGGCAAAAGAACGCAGCCCTGAATCCCCTCTTTCCAATTCATGTAAGATGAGCCCGTAAGCCACATTGCTCACGCCTGAACCCCCGGATTCTTCCGGCAGCGATGAGCCCATAAACCCAAGCTCTCCCAGCTTTGGAGCCAACTCCAAAGGAAAAGTTCCATTCTCGTAATGTTCATGAATGAGTGGCATAAACTCAGTCTGGACAAACTCGTAAGTTGTCTTCTGGATCATTAATTCTTCTTCGGTAAGCAGATCAGTGATATTGTAAAAATCAGGTCCTAATTCTTTCATAGTTTCCCTTTAAAACTGGGCTGGAAATTACGTTTTAATTCCCATTGATTTGGTGAGATAAATGAGCTCAATCCCCGTCCAGGAAACCTTCTCTGGATGGGATTTGAGTTCTTTCAAAACTGCAGCTAACTCCATTTTGGTCAATGATACTCCTATTTCATTAAATTTATTTTTCAAAGCAGAACTGCCGGTGTATTTATCAATGATCAGTTTGCGTTTTCTATTAAGCGTTTCTGGTGAAATCGCTTCATAGGACCGAGGATCTTTTGCAACAGCTTTCACATGCAGACCGGCTTTATGAGTGAATGCATTTTCCCCTACAATGGGTTGATTAGCTTTCAATAGCAAATTGGAAAATGATCCCACAAGATCGGTGAGTTCAGGAAGTACGGAAAGATCCCAATTCCCGTTTACCTTATAGATATTTACCAATGCTGTTACCACTTCTGCTATCGGTGGGAGTCCACAACGCTCGCCTAGCCCGTTAACAGCCACATCCACGCATTGGGCACCTGCTTCCAAAGCAGAAAGTGCATTTGCTGTAGCCATACCGAAATCATTGTGACAATGAACATGAATTGGAATATCCAATTCTGAAACGATACGGCCTATCAGTTCCTTTGTTTTGGTGGGTGTAAGGCATCCTACCGTATCCGCCAAACTGTACCGATCAGCTCCTGACTTCTGGACCAATTCTCCTACTTGAACCAAGAAATCAAGTCCAGTGCGACTGGCATCTTCCGCAGTAAATCGCAACTTGAGACCTTTGTCCTTTCCATATTTCACTGTCGTTTGGATTTGTTCCAGCGCTTCTTTTTTTGATACATTGAATTTGTGCTTTAAACTTAATGGCGAAGTGCCAAAGAACATTCCCATCCATTCCACACCAATAGCAGTGGCATCATTAATGTCAGACTTAGATGCCCTGCCGTGGGCCATTTTTTTCACCTTCAGATCTAAATCATTCAACGTTTCCACGGCTGCATAAACATCGGGTGAAACGGCAGGGTGCCCCAGTTCAATAAAATCCACACCAAAGTCATCTAAGAGTTTGGCAATAGTGACCTTTTGCTTTATTGTAAAAGAAACACCCGGGGTTTGTTCGCCTTCTCTTAAGGTGGAATCAAGGATTTCAATTTTTGAGAATGAATTCATTCAATAAACTTATAATTCTATTCATTTCTAAACAAATTAAGTTCTAATAATCTATATGGCTATGTAATTTTAGTGCTTTGAAATAATGATGATCATATCATGAATAATAATCGAAGAGAAATGGTAGATGGAGCCGCTGCTATTGCCCGTGGAGCTCTAGATGCAGGGTGTAATTTTTACGCTGGGTACCCAATCACGCCCGCTTCAGGAATACTGACCCATATGCTCCGTGAACTTCCGAAAGTTGGTGGAATCGGTTTACAAGGAGAAGACGAGATTTCTTCCATTGGGCATTGCATTGGTGCTGCTACGTCCGGAGCTACTGTTTTTACGGCATCTAGCGGTCCTGGACTTTCTCTTTACTCGGAAAATATCGGTTTAGCTATCATGATGGAAATCCCGTTGGTCATCACCATTTCACAAAGGTTAGGACCTTCCACCGGTGCTGCCACAGCATCAGCACAGGGTGATATTCAATTCATGCGCTGGTGCAATTCTGGTGGTTATCCCGTAATCGTACTGTCTCCTACAAATATCCCAGAAAGTTACCATTTAACCAAAAGAGCCTTCAAACTGGCCAAGCGATTTCGAAGCCCTGTGTTTGTTGCCACGGATAAAGAAACGGTCATGACCACCGAATCCGTAGCTGAAGCAGAAATGATCGATGCTCCTGATTGGACGGAAGTTCCTGATGAACCTGTAGGGAAACCGCTGGATCCTTATCAGGTTAACGGTACCATTCACCATTATACCGGATCCAGTCACACCGAAGAAGGGCATATCACGAAGGATCCTGACATCATTGCTGAATTTAACGAAAGGCTGAAAAACAAAATTGAAAGCCGGGTAGATGAAATTTCTCTTGTAAAACCAGACTTAGATGTCGGAGCAGAGACGTTGATCTTGAGCTACGGTGTGACGGCCCGTTCCATGGAAGCAGCTGTAATTCAACTTCGATCTTTAGGAGAAAAGGTATCAGCTTTAACTGTTTTTTCTTTATGGCCCATTCCGGAAAAGAAAATCCAAGATTGTTTAAAAGGAGTTAAGCGAATTATCATCCCAGAAATGAATCATGGTCAATACCGCCATGAAATTCAACGATTGACCAACAGTGATGTTGATCTGGTGGGTGTGAACCGGGTAGATACTTTTTTAATCACTCCTGAAGAAATCATGGAAGCTTACCATGGCTGAACCTGTATTAGATACTTATATCGCTGAAGAAAATCTGCCCTACGAATTTTGCCCTGGATGTAGCCACGGCAAAGTCCTTGGCGCTTTAAGCGATAGTTTAAAACAACAGGGGTTAGATCCGACTGAAGTGGTTATTGTTACAGACATAGGTTGCGTCGGTCTGTCAGATAAATATTTTGTGACCCACGCTTTCCACGGACTCCATGGCAGAGCTATCACATATGCGTCTGGTATAAAAATGCAAAATCCGGATCTGAAGGTGGTAGTACTCATTGGTGATGGCGGTTGTGGAATTGGTGGACATCATCTATTGAATGCCGCTAGAATGAATACAGATGTGGCTGTTCTGGTCTTCAATAATTTTAATTTCGGAATGACGGGTGGACAGCATTCAGTAACCACGCCAATGGATAGCATCACCCCTACTACTTCGCTGGGCAGCACGGATGCACCCATGGATATTGCTGGAACGGCTAAAGTAAACGGTGGCGGTTTTATTGCCCGTGCTACGGCCTTTGATAAAGACCTTCCGGACATGATTACCAAAGCCATGAACCATGACGGATTTTCTCTGATCGACATTTGGGAGCTTTGTACTGCTTATTATGTAGTCCGAAACGATTTTGGCCGCAAAGAAATGATGGGTTACATGGATAGCATGAATATGGAATCGGGCATGTTACAAGAAACGGAGCGACCCAGTTTTCAGACCAGTTATAAGCATATGCAGACGCAGGCTAGTGAACAAAAACCCATGAGCGGATTGGTGTTGGAAACAAAATTTTCTTCTGATCTAGATAAACCGATACGAATTGTGTTAGCAGGCGCTGCGGGACAAAAAGTTGTTTCTGCCGGGAATTTACTGGCTTCAGCGGCTACTCTTTCGGGACTTTGGACCAGCCGCAGGGCAGACTTTCCCATTACAATTCAGACCGGATTCTCCGTAGCAGAAGTTGTTATTAGCCCAGAACCGGTTCTTTATTCTGGTATTATCAAGCCGGATGTTGCTGTACTCATCGCACCTGAAGGAAAAGCAAAAATTGCAAGGCTAACAAAAGCCATGGAAGAAACTGACACGGTTTATTACGCAGAGGGTTTGGGTGATGCGGATTCTGCTGCAACCCAATTACCATTGAATTTTCCAGATAGTGCAAAAAAAGAACTTAGAAAAAATATCTCCGCCCTGGCAGCGGGATATCTTACAAAACAGTTAAACCTTTTTCCCTTTGAAGCACTAAAAGAAGCGGTTAGACAGATTCAAAAACCAAAAATTGCTGAAATCAATCTGGGTGTCTTGGCACATTTCGAAAATTAGATCAAACCGTTGTCAGCAAACGAGTATACTTCATTCCCAGCACGCTGACGATGTCCTTCATTTTGATTGGCCATAGAATTAGCCGAGTTTAATTACAAATAAAAAAAAGTGTGAAGAAAGGCCCCAAGTAGACTTTACAGTTATTTTTTCAGTGAAATCAACTTTTCTTTGAATTCACGGAGTTCCCTGACATTCCCTGTTTCAATCTCACCTGAATCCCATTTCAGTTTAAAATCATCCTCTGAATCACTCCCGCCCTGTTTTTGATAGAGTGAGTGCAACTCATTTTCGTCCCTGTGTTTATTCTTGTGCAGGGTGGCTGTAATCTGGTAAGCCAAATCTTCCAGGATATCTTCAATAACCCGAGCTGGTAAATTCTGTTCCAGCAGGCTTTGTTCAATCCGGGAAAAGCGTAAACCGCTGATAACATAGTCCTGGTACGCTTCCCAGGCAAACGGCGCTACTGCTTTTACAGATTCTGCCATGGCATCGGAATAAACACGAATTTCATACTGGGCGTGGCTGTCAGACCGCAGTCCAATAAAATGGAGCAAATTGTGAAGGTCATTTTTCCAGTACCATTCCGTATACAGGTTTACCGGTAAGACAGCCCGAGCCAATTCACGAGCCACACCAGCTTCATTCAGTTCGGAATAGATTTCAAAACTCCTATTAGAGATCTCCTTGAAATAATCCTGTACTTTTTTCTTTAATTCTTCTGGCACCTTCCCTATCCTTCCCTGCTTATTTAAGGAACTTTGAAATTGGATATGCTCGGGGTCGGGATAATAGAACTCATCTCTGGCTTCTGAATAACGGAGTGAATATTCATTAATGTTAGCTGTCCGATGCCGGACCCACTGACGGGCGACGAAAATGGGCATCTTGCAGTGAAACTTAAATTCCACCATCTCAAACGGTGTGGTATGGCGGTGGCGCATGAGGTATCGGATCAAACCTCGATCCTGGGATACTTTGCTGGTCCCCTTACCATAACTGACCCGGGCTGCCTGCACGATGGCATCGTCTCCTCCCATGGAATCCACGAGCCGGACAAACCCCTTATCCAAACATTTTATGGCATCATCTGGAATCTGTGACATGTTAAATCTTTATTTCAATTTTCTGTAGATCATTACGCCATCCCGAACAGGTAGAAGCAGCGGTTCTAATCTATGATTATTTTTTATGAGTTCAGCGGTTTCCCTCAGTGCTTTTGCATCATCATCGTTTGGGTTCAGTACAGTACCGCTCCAGAGCATATTATCAAAAACGGCGATGCCACCCTGCTTTAAAAGTGTGTTGCCTTTTCGGTAATATTCAGGATAATTCACCTTATCTGCATCCACAAACATCAAATCAAATGAACCCGCCTGAAATTCTTCCAAAGTCTTCACCGCTTCACCTTGGTGTATTATGATCTTATGATTTATATCTGATTTTTCGAACCAGGCCGTGGCTGTTTTCACATGTTTTTCCATTAATTCGCAGGAATGTACCTTACCATGTTCCGGTAATGCTTCAGCCATTTTCAGGGCACTGTATCCTGTAAACATACCTATCTCCAATATGCGCTCAGCACCGGAAATTTTGATCAACATCTGCAACAGGCCGCCCACCAGTGATCCTGAAAGCATTTGTGGGATTTCTTCTGTCTCCCACGTCGTTTTGGACAATTCCTTCAGGAGATCAGTGTCATTAACTGAATAATCCTTGCAATATTTTTCAATATCTTCCGAGATGAACCGCATCAGGCTTTTAAAATTGAAAACGTTTTATTCACGGCACCTACATCACCAGCAATCAATCCTGGTCCTAATATTGTTTTTTTCAGATTGTATTTCCGTGGACTTCCATAGAGATCTATCAGTTTCCCACCGGCTTCATTAATAATACAATTTCCGGCACAGATGTCCCATTCATTCTTTGGTCGCAGGGATGCAAAAATATCTGCTTTACCAGCAGCCGTTAATCCTAGTTTGTAGGCTACAGAACCGATGGCTCTTAATTCTCCAAAGGTTCCATCATAGGGCTCCCAAAGACCCCTGCGGGTTTCGGATCGACTGTTTAGGATCACCATGTCCTTCACATTCTCTTTCGTGGAGCACCGAATCGGTTCACCATTCAACTGTGCACCTTTTCCTTTCGCAGCAGTAAATGTTTCGGTGGTAACCGGATTATAAAGAACACCTACGATCGGCTCACCATCTTCAACCAAAGCAATGCTTACCACAAAGTGTGGAACACCTTCAATGAATTCTTTGGTCCCGTCCAACGGATCCACCACCCAGACCCGTTCCTTTTTGAGCCGATCTGGTGAATCCACCGTTTCTTCCGAAAGCCAGCCATATTCTGGACATGATTCCATGAGAATTTCTTTGACCCTTGCATCAGCTGCATGGTCAGCTGTCGTCACAGGATTATGATAGCCTTTATCTTTGATCTCATAATCTGCTTTATAATATTTCAGGATCAGCCCCCCTGCTTCAATGGCAGCATCTTTGGCTATATTTAATTCAGAAATCATGGGGCGAAAGTTAAATTAAAATTCAAAGAGACCGAAGGTCACAAAAGCACATTAATTATATTCTTGGGATCAATGGATAATAATTTCATCAGCGAATACCCAGCATGACTCCCCAGCACCGGGATGATAATCGGGACATTTATTCAGATTCATCCCTTTCACACGAATATATCGTGATTCCAAATCTATTGGTGCTGTATGATAACGAAATATATCCTGGATCAGACTAAAATCATTATTGGGAAAAGATTCATAAATGGTTTTAAAATATTTTCCATCCGTCGAATGCTCGATTTCCACTTTTTGGGGTAAAAAGATCCATACTACCTGATCTTGGAGAAATCGGGCTTCAATCGAATTTACTTTCTGTATTCTGCCCAGATCAATGGTGGCAATCATATCTTCTGCTTCGAACCCTTGCCAGGATACATCACGAAAATTGTTGGTCCCACCTAATCCGTTGATTAATGCATCTGAACTCTCACCAGCATATTTTTTATGAGCCCTATTCTCCAGCTTCATGGATTTCCCAACTCCGGAATGATCCATTTTGACCAATGAAGGTAAAACACCACAAATGTTAGTGTAGGCTTCACTCCCGATCCTGCCTGTTATTTTATCTCCCAGTATCGAGCGCGCTTGTTCACCTAATTCTTCTAGCTCTATCACAACATCTGGAAATTGTTCTGCCAAATCAGTGGTTTCTCCAATATCATTATTTAGGTTGTATAGCTCCAACCCCGCTTTGCCTTTTCCGTAGAGCCCGGGGTAAAGATTTTCCCCTGGCTCAACCTTTACGTAGGATCGGTAGACATGGGGAAAAACCAGCTTCCATTTCCCTTTCCGAACCGCAATGAGTTTTTCTCCATAATAATAAAATAATTCATTCCTCGGATTTGCATTTGGCACACCATAAAGAAGTGGTATCAGGCTTACACCATCGATTTTATTTTTTATGTTTTTCTCTCCAACAATTTCTGCAACAGTAGGAAGTATATCTATAGTCCCTGCTATATTTGAGATTACTCGATTTGATTTAATTTTTTCTGGCCAGCGCATGATACAAGGTACTCTTGCACCCCCTTCCCACATGGTCCCTTTTCCCTCTCTAAGAGCCCCTGCGGATCCACCCCATTTACCAAAATTCAACCAAGGCCCATTATCGCTGGCATATATGATCAAAGTGTTATTATCTATTCCATTATTTTTAAGTGCTTCTTTAATCTTTCCAACGGACCAATCGATTTCCATCATAACATCACCATAAAGTCCCAATTCACTTTTCCCAGCAAATTTTTCAGATACCGCAATGGGTTGGTGGGGCATTGGGTGGGGAACATAAAGAAAAAATAGATTATCCTTGTTCCTCTCAATGAAATCCACCGCTCGATCTGTGATCTGCGTGGTGAGTTGACCTTGATCTTGTAGGGTTTCGATGGCGTGAGTCTTTTCATTACCCTCCATAAATGACATGGGCGGGTAATAACTTCGTTTTTTTCCAGTGAGCGGATTCCCGTCATAATCCACGGGCCACATATCATTTGAGCAAATGAGACCGGCATACTCATCAAATCCATTCTGGAGTGGTAAATATTTTTTCGTATGTCCCAAATGCCATTTCCCGAAAACCGCATTGGTATATCCATGGTGCTTTAGAAGTTTGGCTATGGTTTCAATTTTAGGATCGAGCCCTTTTAAATCCCAGGGAAGAAGTGCGCCTTGAACACCTACTCGCTCTGCATAGCTTCCCGTCATGAGTGAAGCACGGGATGCACTGCACACAGCCTGGGATACGTAAAAATCTGTAAACCGAATTCCATCCTTTGCCATAGCGTCAATGTTTGGTGTTTCGAATCCTTCTGCACCATAACACCCCAGGTCACCATAACCCTGATCATCGGTAAAGATTATAATTATATTGGGTAAGTCAGATTTTTGTCCGCATCCAAGAAATAATAGTAACTGAATTGTTATGATAAATCTCATTTATTTATCATCACCATAATCAAACATATTTAATTTCATTTGTTTTCTTAAAGATTATCAATTTTTCCCTGAATTTTCTAGGTTCAATCGAAAGATCCGGGAATTCTTCTTTTTCAATCTCCCAACCAATATTAAAAACAGATTTTACTTCACCAATGGTTGTCCCATAGGGAGGCCCACCTTCATCTATATGTTTATCCAAGGGAAACCATAAGCCAATCAGTTTCCCGCCTGGTTTTAGGATAGCCTTGACCAAGGTCTCATATTCTTTTCGTCTACTGGGATGAATTGCACAAAAGCAAGTTTGTTCAATCACATAATCAAATTTTTTATCATATTTCGTCGATAAAGAAAAAATATCTGCCTGAAGTATGTTGATGTTTAATGATGACTCAAGAGCCATACGTCTGATTGCCTGAACTGGAAAAGGTGCAAAATCCACGGCAGTAACATCGAACCCTTGTTTTGCAAACATAATTACGTCATAACCACACCCACAGCCTACAATACATAATTTTCCTTTGTTCATTTCTTGAGCAATAGACTCGAAAACAGGTGTAACCCTACCCAGGTCCCAGCCAGCATCATTATCGAGGTAAATATCTTCCCAGAACTGAAAATTATCTTCTTGGAACATCAAAGTAAACTCATATCGATCTGATCTTCAATAATATCATTACCTTCTGCATTAACATAGTAAGCTTTTGCATCTTCAATAAATGCCAATGCCTTATAAAATTCTCCATCTTTAAAATGAAGAGCTGCTCCATCATCGATAGCATAAACTGGTTTTGATTTTCCATTTTTTAAAAACTTATGAACGATTGGGCGCCTCGACTTTTCGCTATCATAATGGGGGCAGCAGCTTCCTGAAAGAAAACCTAAACAATCCAGTACATTCAGGTTACTGGCCCAGGAATCAGTGATTCCCTGCTCAAACCAACAAATGGCACCAGCACTGACACCAGCAAGAATTGCTCCCCGTTCATAAGCCTTTGTTAGCAATTTATCAAACTTCCAATCCTGCCAAATAGCTAGCATACTTTTAGTATTTCCTCCTCCAACATATATCACATCTACATTATTCATGATACCATCAAGCCTAGGTGTCCTTTCAAAAAAGGTGATATGCGATGCTATACAGTTGAGCTTATTAAAGCAGGCGTAGAAATTGACAATATAAGCTTTATCTTCAGCACTAGCTGTGGGAACAAAAACTACTTTAGGCACATTGGCGTCAGATACATTAAGAATATATTCTTCAATAATCCGTTCGTTTGGATTGCGCCCAAAACCGCCACCACCTATGGCGATAATTTGTCCTTTTTTACTCATGAAAGCATTTTCACTCCTAAATTATGATAAAATTTAATCCTATTAGCTCTCATTATTATATCTCTTGAACCACAAATATTAATATAGTATCTTTGGGCGGAATAGAGGATTTGAAGGATAACAAAGTTTCAAAGATTTTTCTGACGACAAAGACAAAAATTTTATCACCCCAGATGGGTCAATAATTTTCCTTCCTTCTTAGCCCCTACAAAAACAAATAGAATAGTTATTTAATCAGTGTATCCAGGCTGTGGTTGGTATGTTGTGCCTTCCTCTGTCTGGTTTATATCATATAATAGGTAAAGAATGAAAAAGGAAATTTTTATAAATGAGAGTATGGGGGAAACCCGAATTGCAATCCAAGAGGATAGCCAACTTGTGGAGGTCTATATAGAGAGACAGGACAAACAACGGATGGTTGGGAATGTTTATAAAGGAAAAGTAGAAAATGTCCTTCCCGGAATGCAGGCCGCCTTCGTTGATATTGGGTACGAGGTAAATGCTTTTCTTCCATTCTCTGAGATTGGGAATACAGATTATATCATGGATGATGAGCCCATCGGTGGTGAAAATCACCGAAATCGTAATAATAAACACGATAATATCGAAGTGGACCTACAAACCAACCAAGAAATCTTTGTCCAAGTAATCAAAGAACCATTTGCTGGCAAAGGTCCACGTGTTACCACTGAAATAGCCCTACCGGGAAGATTATTGGTATTGGTTCCTCATAAGAACTATATCGGTATTTCAAAAAAGATCTGGGACAAATTTGAAAGAAGACGCTTAAAAAAAATTGCTAAAAAATTGCAAGAAAAAGATACAGGAATCATTATCAGAACAGTTGCAGAAGGAAAAAGCGAAGAACACATTACAAATGATTTCAAATCGCTTTTTGAGAGCTGGCAAAAAATGGAGAAACGGGCCAAACATGAAAACGCCCCTTTTTTGGTTTATGAGGATCTAGAAACCGCATCCAGTGTAATCAGAGATCTTTTAACGCCGGATGTTGAAAAAATCATTATCGATTCAAAGCGTTTGTACCGAAAGACTCAACGTTATTTGGAAGAAATATCTCCAAGTCTTGCTGACAGATTGGAACAGTATAAACTGAAGTCGCCTTTGTTTGAGAGTTTTGGTATTGAACCAGAAATCGAAAAAGTGATGCGACCTAAAGTATGGCTAAAAAGTGGTGCCTATTTAATTATAGAAAAAACAGAAGCAATGGTAGTTGTCGATGTAAATAGCGGAAGGTTTGTGGGTAAAAAACTTCACGAGGATAATTCCCTGAAAATAAATTTGGAAGCCGCACGGGAAGTAGCTCGTCAACTTCGACTTCGTGACTTGTCAGGATTGATCGTTATTGATTTTATTGATATGCGAAAAAATGATAACAGGAAAAAAATCTACCATGAGCTGCGAAAGGAATTGCGTAAGGATCGTGCGAAAGTTGCGGTCACACCAATAACCGAATTTGGGTTACTGGAAATGACCAGGGAACGGATTCGTTTAAGTTTATTGGATTCCATGAGCGAAGAATGTCCTACCTGCCATGGTTCAGGTCGAATTATCTCTCGTGAAACACTTATAACACGGATAGACCATTGGTTACGGCGTTATAAGAGTAGATATCGCGACCTACGACTACGGCTTCAACTACATCCGGAAAATGCAGAATATATGTCCGTTGAGAAAAAAAATATTTTGAGGGGTCTCATGTGGCAAAACTTCGTCCACCTTAAAATCGAGCAGAATTCTGATGTTGCAAGAGACGATTTTCGGTTTATGCGGACCAAAGATGGAAAGGACGTGACCAAGGAGATGAGCCTTGAAAAGGAAAAATCTGGCACGTAACTTTCCCAACTTTTTGAGTAGAAATATGTATGCAATTATCAATATATCAGGTAAACAATTCAAAGCAGAAGAAGGATTAAAGCTGCGCGTACCCAAACAAACTGTTGATACCGGGAAAAAGCTCATTTTTGACGAAATCCTAATGGTTCATGATGGTAAAATGGCTACATTTGGCACACCAACTATAGCTGGGACAAAAGTTACTGCAACTGTTCTTAATCATGGTCGAGAGAGAAAAATCTTGGTTCACAAGAAAAAACGGCGAAAAGGTTACCAACGAAAGAATGGTCACCGACAGTGGTTTACTGAAATTCAAATTCAAAATATCAATATGTCCAATAGAAAAAGAACTGCTACTAAAAAATCTGCAAAACCTCAAGAAAAGAAATAACCATGGCACACAAGAAAGGTCAAGGAAGTTCTAGGAACGGACGTGATTCCAACGCCAAACATCTTGGGCTTAAGGTTGGTGACGGACAATCCATACTCGCTGGAACCATCATCCTTAAACAACGAGGGACAAGGATTCATCCAGGAATGAATGTACGGAGAGCCAATGACGACTCTCTTTTTGCGATTAAAGATGGTATTGTACGGTTTGGTCGAAAAGGACGTGACCGAAAAATTGTTAATGTCATTTGATTCAATAATTTATTAATTATTCTCATTTATTTTACAACCTCGTATTCGCGGGGTTTTTTCTTCCACAGTAATTTTCATACTTTCTTTATCATCTACATGGTAATAATGGAGAATAATCATGGCTAGATATAAAATAGCTCTTATTGGGGGAGGACAGATTGGTGGAAATTTGGCTCTTATCGCCGCGGAAAAAGAACTGGGTGATATTGTGATCTTTGATATTCCCAAAATGGAAGGAATAGTAAAAGGTAAAGCGCTTGATATTATGCAGCTTCGCCCTCATGATGGATATGATGTTAATATTAACGGCACATCAGACTATAAGGACATTGAAGGTTCAGATGTCATAGTTATCACAGCTGGTATTCCCAGGAAACCAGGGATGGATAGGGAAGATCTAATGTCAATCAACCTGGATATCATGAAGGATGTTGCCAAAAATGTTAAAGAGTATGCCCCTGATTCCTTTGTAATAGTCATATCAAACCCTTTAGATGCAATGGTCTATACTTTTTACAAGGTCTCAGGTTTTTCAAAAAACAATGTCGTTGGCATGGCCGGCGCATTAGACTCTGGACGATTTCGAACTTTTATTGCCATGGAAACAGGGTACTCAGTTCAAGATATAACATGTATGGTTCTTGGTGGTCATGGAGACAGTATGGTCCCCATTACTCGATTAGCTACAGTAGGTGGTGTGCCACTCACGGACATAGTTTCTGCTGAACGATTAACCGAGATTGAAGATCGTACACGATATGCTGGTGGAGAGATCGTCAAACTACTGGGGAATGGCTCCGCCTACTATGCACCAGCCCAGTGTGCAATGGAAATGGCTGAATCATACCTAAAGGATAAAAAACGGGTCATTCCCTGTGCTGCACTTTGTGAAGGAGAATTTGGGATTGATGGATATTTTATTGGTGTCCCTACAGTAATTGGTTGTGGCGGTGTTGAGAAAATCCTTGAAATCAAATTAAATGCGGACGAAAGATCCATGTTGAATAATACATTGGATGTTGTGAAAAAAACGGTGAGTGAAACTGGCTTATAATTTAATCTGATCGTTAAGAATAAGGATATGGATACTTCCCAGTTAAGGAAAAATCCATGAAATATATTTTTTTTATATTTTTATCTGTTTCAACTGTTTTTGGTCAGAAAACATCGGATAGTTTTAAATGGCAGGATGGTAACACTTATAGATCCGCTGTGGAGTATACTTTCGATGATATCCCTGATAATGGTTCTTACTCATGTATCATGAGCGACATAAAAGGAGATATAGATATCCTTGGCCACCCAGGTTCTGGTATATATTTAATCATTGAACGTGTTATCCAGGCTATGAGCAATAAGAACGCAATCAATATGCTTGAAAAAAATCAAATTCAGGTATTCCATATTGAAACTGATAAAATCGTGGAGATCAAAAGGATAGGCCATAGATATCAGAATAGAATACAATCTCGTTTTAGAATTCATCTTCCCTTTAACACGAACATAACAATAGAATCCGCGGGCGGTGATAACCACATAAGAAAGATCCGTGGACAAATTGAGCTAAGGACAAGGGGTGGTGATATTGAGCTGGAACAATTATCAGGTACAATCAGTGCGTATACAGATGGAGGAAATATTAACGCTAATCATAGTGATGGAGTATTGGACCTACATACATCGGGTGGAAATATCCACATAACTCAATCAAGAGGGATTGTTAATGCATTCAATTCGGCTGGAGATTTGAACATCGTTGAATTGAAAGGAAACATAAAAGCGATAATAAGTGGTGGTAACATAAATATAGGATCCATTGAAGGCGATACCATTTCCGTTCAAATTAATGGGGGAAACCTAACAGCCCGAACTCTGAATTCTAACCTGATCGGAAGGATCAATAGTGGGCAAATATCTCTTAAGAACATCCGTGGGAATATAAGTGTTGGTACATCATCCGGAGATATAGAGTTGGAAAATATTTACGGGAATACTATTTGTAATACATCAATTGGGGGAATCCATGGTAAAAATATTTTTGGTGCTATTAAGGCTTTTACATCCAGTGGGAATATTGAAGTTGAAAAAGCTTATGACTCATCAATGAAAGATCATACTATTGATTTAGAAACGTCTGCCGGAGAGATCACCATAGTAGTTCCTGATGGACTTCCCATCACTATTGATGCAGAAGCAATGGATATGCAATCCCCTTATGCTATAACATCTTATATACCAATGGAAGTGAAGATTCTTCCAGACCGGATACATGGTGTAGGAAAAATAAAAAATGGAATTGTCCAATGTTCCATAAAAAGCTCGAATGGACCTATAACCATTAAAAAGAATTAACACCGATTAATTTAATCGACTGCTTGTAATATTAAACTACCTGTATCACTGCCTGTTTTCTATCTTATGAAACATATTCTTATAGCAATTACTCTGATCGCAAGTCTTTTGGCCACAGGAGAAAGCCAACGTAAAAAGAAAGATTATCAGTACAATCTAAAAAAATTTGATTCTTTCCGAGCGTATATAAATTTTGGTATCGGTAAGCTTAATCTGGGTCCTGGACAGAGAAGATATATTTTAACAGGATCTATTGATTATGATAAAAGTTTAATGGCACCTAATGTTTCATTAACATCCCAAAATAACATTGCCAAATTAATTGTTGATATAAAAGCAGATATGAGATTTGGTAATGATAACGGCAATTTTTCCATGGATGATCTAAATATCAACAAGGATGATAATAATTATAAAATAAATTTTAAAATGCCCACACGTATCGCCACAGATATGCATCTGGACTTCGGACTGGGAGAAGCTGAACTGGACCTCACTAATTTGAGAATCTCACAATTTAAGATGGACTGCGGATTGAGTGATGTTCGAATGAAAGTCTCCAAACCGAATCGAATCGATTGCGACATAGTGGAGATCTCCACAGGTATATCTGATTATGATGGAAAGGGGCTTGGTAATTTAAATTCATCAAAATATATCATTGATGTAGGACTGGGGTCGGCCAATATAGACTTTACAGGAGATCTCGATCAAGACACAAATTTAAACATAAGCGTTGGACTAGGATCACTGGAATTATTGCTTCCCGATCATGTAAATATTAAACTGACAGTGGATAGTGGTTTACTCAGTTCAATTGATGTACGGGGACTGGTATCCAAAGGTAATGGACACTATGAGAGTAAAGACTGGCATGAACGCTGGTCTACTATAGAAGGAGAAATATCGGTTGGGTTAGGATCTGTGGATGTGGATGTGGAAAAAAACTGATCTATCTATATCATTTCTAATACCTTATTAACCAATTTCTCGATCCCTGCTGCTGCTTCTTTGATAGACTTCGCTTCCACATAAGCTGGCGTTGTCACTATTTTATTCTTTTCATCAAGAACAATATCAACTGCCGTAGCCTGTTCTGTAGTAATACCCATCAGTTGAATATCATCGGAAATTTCTGCATTGCAACCACCGGTGACCTTACCTGAGCGTCCAAGATATTCTAAAACCTTTGCTACCATGACCGGTGCAATACAAATAGCTCCCAACGGTTTGTCTGCTTCTAGGATCTCTACTACTAACCGTTGAACATCAGAAATTATGGTACAATTCGTACCTGACATGGCATAATCGAATATATTCTTTGCCATTCCTGTTCCACCGGGAAAGATCAGTGCATCCAACTGATGACCACTAACCGTTGCCACATCAACAATATCACCTCTTGCGATTCGTGCTGATTCCACCAAAATATTGCGGGATGTTGTCATTTCGTTCCCATTCAAATGATTAACTACATGAAACTGGTTCATGTCCGGAGCCATGATTAAAACATCTGCTCCGGCTTTATCAAGTGCCAATAAGGTTAAAACAGATTCATGGATCTCCGCTCCGTCCTGGTGTCCACAACCCGCTAATACGACTCCTACTTTTGGCATGATGACCCCCTATCCTATTTTGATATATTCTGCACAATAGATTCGATCCGGTTCATTAAATCATCTGAGAAAGAACCAACATAATCCATGGTCTTTAAATTTTCTTTAAGCTGACCAACGTTAGAAGCTCCAAGAATAACCGTGCTAACGTTTGGGTTCTGTAGGCACCAGCCCAGTGCTAGATTAGTTAAGGGCATACCAGCATCCTCAGCAACATCTTTCAGCATTTTTGTTTTTTCAATTCTTAGTTGGTACTCAGTGGACTCAAATCGATCTTTCAACCATTCATAACCCGCAAGGTTGGGTCTGGATCTTTTGGGAATCCCATTTTTATATTTTCCAGTAAGGATCCCAGAAGACAATGGACTCCAAATGGTGGACCCCAGACCATTGTTTTTGAAAAGATCCTTGTAATCATTCTCAACTTTTTCTCGATGGAAAAGATTATACTCTGGTTGCTCCATGGTAGGCGGAGTGAGGTTTAGTCTATCAGATAATTCGTAGGCATCCTTAAGCTCATTGGCTGACCATTCTGATGTGCCCCAGTAACAGATCTTTCCCTGCATCACAAGGGTATGCATTGCCCGTAAAGTTTCTTCAATAGGTGTTTCCGGATCTGGACGGTGACAAAAATATAGGTCCAAATAATCAACCTGCATTCGTTTCAGTGCACTATGGCAGGCATCAATAATATGTTTATGGCTTAGTCCTCTCTGGGTTGGCCTTTCCCCTCCCCAAAAGACCTTACTGGAAATACAATAGGTGTCCCGGTCTAGACCTAGTTTTTTGAGGGCTCGTCCCATTATGATCTCAGATTCACCATTAGCATATGCCTCTGCATTATCAAAAAAATTAACGCCAGCATCATAAGCGGTTTTCAAAAGATCAGCTGCTAATTTCTCATCCACCTGGAAATGAAACGTGACCCAGGATCCATAAGATAGTTCACTTAATTTTAGGCCGGATCTGCCCAAGTTTCTATATTCCATTGATTCAACTTATCCTATTTGAATTCTGTTCTATATTTCGCTTAAGACCAACAAATTTTGTACGTTTGGCTGATGATCCTTTAAATAACTTACGGTATCCATCTTCGTCTATAGCTACCCAGTTATCATTATTATAGTCTTTGATCTCTTTTCTTGGAAGAAAAGATCCTTCATAGGATAACTGGGAAAATCTTTCATTCCAGGGACAAACTTCCTGACAGATATCACAACCATAGATCCAGCCATTCAGATCTTTCTGATCCTCAGGAAAGCTTCCTCTATGTTCGATCGTTAAATAACTGATACACTTCCCGGCATTTATTCGGTATTCGTCCAAAGCCTGGGTAGGACAAGCATCAATACAAGCAGTGCAAGTACCGCAAAGGTCTTCCGTGAATGGGGAATCCTGTTCCAAATCTACATCCAGAATAAGTTCACCTAAGAATAGCCAGCTACCGTATTCACGGCTGATCAAATTCGTATGTTTTCCCTGCCAGCCTAGTCCTGCCTTTTGAGCCCACACCTTATCCATCACAGGTGATGTATCCACACATACTACACCTTTCACATCTGGTTCATATTCTTTGATCCACGCAAGAAGCTGGAACAATCCAGACTTAAGTATATCATGGTAATCGTCACCCCAAGCATAATTGCTGAACTTTAGATCACTTTTCAAATCGGTCTGGTCCTTCCCCACATAATAGTTCATACCTACAGCAATGATAGATCTCGCTTTAGGGAAATAAGTATGAATGTTTCCTCTTTCTTTCATCCGCATGGACATCCAGTCCATGGTGGCATGGTATCCGAGTTCTAACCAGTTTTCAAGGTCGGCTTTTTGTTTAGCGGTACGATCCGCACTAACGATACCCACTTTTTGAAAGCCGAGTTCTATAGCTTTTTTCTTAATTGATTCAGATGAAAGATTCACGCATAGAATTTAAGTGCTGAAATGATACCGGAACGATTTCAAAAAATAAAAGTTGTTTTATCCAGGCATCAAATAGGACCTGACCGTGGTCACGGAAAATGTCCACAAACCCTATAATTTACCAGCATTCATTCGCATATGTAACACGGTAGGCATTGGTGATGTAAACTGCGACAGTACTGACCCAAAAAAAACTGATATACATTTGAAAGCCGCTGGTGATTCCAGCCATCAGGTGAAACTCCATTTCCATGATTCTATCAAGGTAATTTATCAGATATTGAAAAAAGATTTTACTATTCTTGCAACCCATGTTGGTGAGAATAATATAGATCAATGTTCTTTTTATCTCACAGAACCTACTGCTATCATCATCGGGAACGAGCTTGATCGGCTCACTTCCGAAACGATAGAAAATGTTGATGACCAAATAGCCATCTCTACGCTTGGGATGATATAGAGCCTGAATGTTTCAGTGGCTAATGTTGTTATCTTCTTGAAACAAAGAACCAGCGGGACTTCATGACAAACAATTGTTAAACAAAAAAATTTATAAAAGATCATTATTTGAATTTTTCTTCCCCGAGGTCGCGGCAATATCAAATGGTTAGAACTAACCTTATACGGCTCTTGATGAGAATAGGAAAATATTGAAATAATATACCAAGGCGTTCATATGGATTCATCCAATATTATTTACTAAAACACGAAACCAATGTAGATGATATTGAAAAATCCTGTAGATTCATATTCAATCTGTTTGCTGTATTCTTGTCCTTCTATATTATATTTAATTTTTTTATCATTACCATATTTCTCCCATGTTAGGATATATCCTATTGACAGATATTTTTGAACCACCTTGGATACCCTGATATTCAGCTCGTAATTCTCTTTCTCGATATATCCTAATAAGGATATATCCAAAGGGATATCAGACAACGGTCCATAGTTAAGGTTGATGGTCCCTAGAAAATCAGGTACCATAGAATCAGGTTCATAGAAAACAGCAAAAGTGATCGGACCGGTATCTGCACCTACAAAAATTTCTGCCTGATCATTCATTAAACTTACTTCATCACCTATGTACGAATATTTAGTGTATCCCATTCCAAGCTTAGCAAGATCCTTGTATTTCTTTGCGTACCCTATTGTGGTGTTCATTTCTATATTTGTATCCATATCAAAGTCTATTTGGCTGAACCAAATATTTCCATAGAGACCAAAATTTGTTTCCGTTTCAAAAAAGCCATCAAATTCAAATTGGTCATCTCCAGTATTCATAAAAATACCTGCACTATTACCAAATCGACCATTTGAGAATAGTCCAGAGCGTATATCTGGAGACTGGGCATACGATATATCTAACAGTAACAGTAATATGATCATTCCTCTAAACATTCCTATCTACTATATAGAGTCAGAAATAATAGACCCTTAGAAAAAGGTCATTGGGCTAAGGATAGATGATATAATTATCTTCTTAACGTAGTTTATCAAGCCACAAGATACCTATAATGGTTTTCACATCAGTGATCTTCCGTTCCCAGACCATACTCACGGCATTTGCAACGGTTGCAGGTATCAGTTCCACAAATTCATCATGGTCTGTATTACGCTCTGTCTTCTCCAGTTCTTCAGCCAGGTATAACCACATCTTTTCGCTGGCAAAGCCTATTGCTGGATGGATATGGGTCAAGTATGTCAACTTACTAGTTTTGTATCCGATCTCTTCTTCCAGTTCTCTTTTAGCACACTCTTCCGGAGACTCACCAGGATCCAACTTACCAGCAGGTAATTCGATCATTTCTTGTAAAACCGGATAACGATACTGACGGATCAAGGCTATCTGACCATCAGGAAGAATAGGAACGATACAGGCAGCACCAGGATGGTTGATCCATTCCCGAGTGGTTGTCTTACCATTAGGTAGACGGACATCATCCCTGCGTACATCCAGAAAACGCCCCTGATGGATGATCTTGGATGATAGTTTATATTCTTTCAGATCAGACATTAAAGGGTACTATCAAACTGGGTTTAAGATCAACAGAGATAGATCATTGCCAGTCTGCTAATAATCCGCGTGCTTTCCTGATCCATTCCCAGTCCGATGCATACTCATTCTCTGATGGTTCTGTTTGGGATACTTTTTCCAATAATCTTGTCGCCTCTGTACGATTCTTTTGTTTATAAAGTGCCTGAGCCAAATAAACATTCTGGTTCATTGTGGCCTTTCCTGTCTCAGTGGCTTTTCTAAGCCATTTTACCGCTTCATCATTATCTGGCCAAGACAATAAAAAAGGAATATAGGGTGATTTATAGTGGACAGCTCCAAGCATGAAATAGCCACCACCATCCTTGTATTCAGGATCTATCTTAATGATCTTTTCTGAATGAGAGCGCATCTGGTCAGCAACTCCTTCTCTTGCAGCTGCTAATATGCCATAGACCTCCGCCCAGCTTCCCAGATTTACCAGATACCAGTAGCGATACTCTACAGAATCGGGGAATTGATCTAAAAATTCCTGTCCCAAAGCCTTTCCATTCTTCAAAAGTTCCTTTTTTATCTTTTTATCACTCTCAGAAAATTTGGCCTTGAAATAATATGACTTCAACAAATATAAGGCAGCTTCATTCTCTGTTTCTGGATTTCCAAGCGCCATTTTAAAATATCTAATGGCTTCACTAATGGGCTCTGGCTGGGCACGGTCTTCTATACAACCATCGTGCCGGCGCTCGTAAGCTGTGATTCCCTTGGATAGGTCCGATTGGCCAAATATCCCACCTAATAAAAATAAATAGATCACAATCTTTTTCATCTTTTTTCCCCTTATCCTAAAAATATTCAATATATATGATCTTTATCTCCCTCTTGAAATAATCTACTTTATCCTTATCAAATAGAAGATTGTTTAGGTTCACTTCAAGATGCAAATGCTCGACAAATGTCCATCGAAGTGCAGCGTTCAAGTATCCTCCACGGCTGATGGCTAGCGTTTCTGTGGTCATATTATTCTCGTTAAGGGCGGCATTGTATTCCAATAAAACAGAAAACTCCGGATTGACCTCTATATCGATACCAAAGAATATATTAGGATCATCGTCTCCATCATTGGTCTCCGTAAAATTGTAACCTACCCCACTATGCAGTCCCAAGTTCCCAAACGGTGTTTTCCAGTTCTTGCTACCAGCTAAATAAGCACCATATGCTTTCATATCGTAACGGTTCAAGGAATCACCATCATGAAAATTTCCATATCCCTGTGTGTTCAGACCCAGGGATAGTCCAGGAAGAGTAATAGTTTCATCTACGAGCAAATATTTCAGATTAGCTTCTGGTCGTGGATACCATCGTAAGCTGTCATCACCGATCAGATTGGGAGATCCATAGGATAATCCAAATTGAAAACGATCTGTGATACCGGCTCGCAGACCTATTATCATACCACCCGCATCTTGGATCCGCATTCCCAAAGAAAAACTTCCACGCATTAATGTCGCTGCAGTGGGAGCGGTAATAAGATCCGTAGGAGGTGGATAGTTTTGACCTACAGGATAGGTTTGCCCCAATAGCAAGCTGATCAATAAAAAAGAAAACAAGTGACCAAATTTCATTGAGATATATTTGTGCGTATCGGTTTAGGATAAATTACATCACCCATTCGGGAGATTAAAGACCGGACCCTGCTGCTGGGAATAGTTAGCAATTCTTTTTCCCCCTCCATCCTAAATTGTATACCATTCTGGCTCGTGGAAATATAATCCACAAAAAGTCTATCCCCAGAAACTAGAATCATTTCGTCCAGAATAGTTCGAGGGATCATACCATCATTAGAGACCAGAACTCGTCCCTCACGTATCTCTCGCTGAAGAATATCAGCTTCATCCAGTACATTTCCAGTGCGGGGCGGCGGTGTTTTATATAGCTCATCCGCTGGTGCCATATCAATGGCCACATTGGAGATGAGTTTCCCTTGTAATCCGAACTCCCAGATCTGGGTCATATCTGCCATAATATCTACCTTATACATAAAACGGCGTATAACACGACCAGATGGCAGATCCCGCCAACGTTCTTCAGATAAATAATTCAAATAATCGTAATCTAATTCGATCTGGCCATATTCGACCCCGTCCACGGTCTCAAATACGATTCTGGTCACCAGCTCTCCCCTAGGTATTGTAAAGGTACTCCGCTGGTCAGTGAATGTCATAGGCTGGTTCTCCGGGAAGCGCCATTTTCGGTACTCTTGGCTCCAGGGTTCGTGTCCTCCAAACACTGTCATTTCTATATACTCCCCTTTTTCATTCACCCTTCCTTTACGGACCAAGCTCTGTTCATCATCATATTCCATCGCTTCTTTTTTGGATAGAACTCCATTGGCTGTATAATGCTCGACCTTGACCGGAAGATCTCTTGTATCATAATAAACAGCCAAATGATCATAGCCTCTTCGCTGGGTAGCTTGCATGGGAACATTTGCAATGAAATCTTTTTCAGTGGGAAAATATTTTATATAGGAAATTTCAGGGGACTGTGCCTGCAACAAAGAAACAATTATTAATGAAAAAATAACAGAATATCGGTTCAAATCAATTCTCCGGCTGAAGATCATCATCCAACACGTTGGAAAGTGAGAATCGAACAATGCTACTTCTCTCAGGGTCGCATACATAAATGATTCCGCGGTTATCTACTGCTACAGCTGAAGGCGAAGCTAATAAACCCTTAGCTTCAACGGCAACAAAGGTATCTACAGAAACACTGTCATATACCAGCACCTGGAATGTTGTATCTATCTGAGATGAATCGGGAAGGACCAGGGTCGTATCAACGGATGATGTATCAATGACAGACCAGATGTTTACCGTAGTATCAATTATAAATTCTTCGATTCCCGCTTTCTTGAAAAACGTACCATTACTCCCAAAGACCAGTACATCCTGGTCCCCTGAATTTGCTATATATATATTTCGGTTTGCATCTACAGCCACATCCTGTGGAGAAGCATACCAGTCTGCTGCCATAATATCGTGAAGACCCGGTTGAAAACCAGACGTGTATACGGCAAAATCGCCGGATAGATTTGGAGATATCATATGGACAGGGAAATAGCTACCCGCTTGGGCATAATAAAGATTACCCTGATAATCCACGTCCAAGCTCAGCGGTTGATTAACTGATCCGGCACCAGTACCATAGCCTTTGACCGTAGCACCAAATATCCCAGTGAAGCACCAAACATTTTCTCCGGTCGCAAGCTCAAGTAAAAGCGACCGCTGAAAATTGATCTGTAACACCCGATATTGGTTCTGCTCACCACCATGGTCATCTGTGACAAAGATCATATTTTCTTGACCAGCGGGAGCACTAAGTCCCGTGAAACGACTGGAATCAGAATCATAAAACGGATCCAGGTAATGATTTTTTTCATATTTGCCATCATAGAATATATGGGGGGCCACTATAGAATCGATCATCAGCTGATCATCTGACATTATGACGTTTGACAATTGCCATTGGACATTGTTCAATAGATCTATCCAAGTATCTGTGCCTGAAATAGCATCCTGAGCCACACCAGTCTGTAAGTGAGTAAATGTTCCACTGATAGATATTTTACTCACCCCCACTGAGTTCCAATATTGGTTCCATGTATATACCCGCTGGTCACCTACAATGAAAAAAATGTTCATCTTATTATCTATATCCACATCAATTGGGACCAGTGGTTCCAGATTCTCATCGGTCAGATCCAGTAGACCATCAAAGCCATTGGGCCGTTCACCATTCTGTTCAAAGACTATAATAGAATGTAGCCCTGAATCAGCCACAAAGATCCGACCATCCTGAGAAACTGATATCTCAACAGGTGATTGTAGACCATATGATTCATTCCACACAGGACCAAGTAAAAGGTATGTAGTATCCCCCGCACCGAAATCTGACCCTGGACCAGTTTTCAGATCATTTGGTATAATAAAGCGTTCAATACAAGCTTGAAACAGTACAACATAAAATAGAAAGGGTATAGTGCGAGACGCTCTCATCTAAAGCTCACTCCTATGCTGAATCGTTTGGGGTCAGATAATTGTTGAAAATCAGCGTAACCATAATCTGCCCGAACAATGATATTCCCCACAGGCACATTCAACCCAAGTCCAAATGTCAGACCTTCACCTCTCTTATTGATCTTTAATCCGGATCTGAAGTATAACAGCTTCAAATACGAATATTCAAATCCAGTTACAATATATTCAGCATTATCCACTGGATGATTCAACTGCATCGCAATCACAACATGATGGTTGTTTGTTATTACAGGATCAATGGCAAGACCTACGCGGAACATGGTTGGGGGTGAAAATATATTATACTCTGTGGATTCAGTTATCTCTTCGCCAGACCCATGATCAAGGATTGTTTTATCATAGTACCCATTCGGTCCTGTCTGACTGCCAAAATGTGTCAGGGCTGCACAAAAACGCAGGGTCTTGAAACCGGTCCAGTAAAATGTCCCAATATCCATGAGTATGGTGCTCATACCGTAATCTGCAAGATCTTCTGATACATGTTTTAGTGTGATACCAAAACTGAAACGATCCGTCATTTTAGCACCGTAGGTGAGAGCAATGAATCTATCCTGAAACGTAAAATAATTCCCGGTACCATCGGGCAAATATTCTGTTGTTTCCCTCATCGGTGCCATATGCAATATGCCACCACTCATTCCTATGTAATGTCTTCCCTTTAAATGGCCAGAAGCACTGAAATAGTCATAATTGATGTCGGCCGGCCATTGAATTTGCGTAGCTGTTAGCTCTATTCTGTCAAACTGGGCGATAGTAGCGGGGTTGTAATACACGGAAGCAGCATCCTGGTCTAAAGCTACAACAGCTTCTCCCATCCCAACTGCGCGGGCACTGACCCCAATATTCAAGAAACTGAAGACCGATGTTCCGACCCGTTGACCGCCTAAAATTGGAAAGATATTTTGGCTCGAACCTGTACTGATAAAGATAGTTAAAAAGGCAATAATTGATATTTTTCTTTGCATTAGAAGATAACCTGGAACCCTATTTCAATTGAACGTGGTTTTCGGAACCGGGATGGATCAAGGTTGGGATCCGGGCTATTAGCCAGATGGTATCCAATGATCTCACCAGGACCATAGCCTTTTCCGGTGTAAGGATTTATCCTACGAGGTGTCCGTTCATCCAACAGATTTTCTGCTTCAAGATAAAGCTTTATTCCAAAACGTTTCAGTTCGAAGGTCTTATAAAACTTCAGATTAATATTCTTGGTAGCAACATCGCTTAAATAATAATAGGGTTTATCATCCTCTCGAGGACCTTCATAGTACTGCTGATCGTTCACCGTTATTAACGTATCAATAATGGACCGCGTATATCGCCGGCCGGACTCGTATTCCAATCTCATTGATAGCCCCCAATTTTTCGGGTTTGTGTAGGAGAGGTTGGTAAAATAATGAAAAGGACGATCCCAGCTCATATAACTTTCACCCAGTGGTTTTTCTGATAACTGCCCGGCCTGGACCAAAAGATTATCCAAAGGAGAAGACGATTTACCGGTAACAATGCTATAATTGAAATTCAGATCGGCATACCAGTTTGAAAATAATCGACTCTTTAATATGATCTCTATCCCACGGGCCCGCGCATAATCCGCATTGAAATACATATTGAATGTAAGGTGTGAATATTTTGGATTAGAGGGACGGATCGTTTGTGATGTTTCATAATCAAACATATCTTTCCAATACGCTTTCATTTCCAGCACCTGGTCCTCACTGAAGCGGTGCTTGACCCCAAGCTCATACTGGACTGTGGTCTTGGGGTTCAGGTTTGGATTGCCAAATACCTGGTACGTGGACTGAGCCTTGGAATTGATCTTGGCATAGACATACTGAAATGTAGGTAACTGTGAAAAGTGCCCGTAGTAAAAATACAATACGTCATTCTCTGTGACCGGGTGAGAGATACCGAACCGTGGACTTAGTCTTACTTTCATTCGATAATTATCACCAAACCCAGGAAAAGAAAATGTCTCCGCGATAAACTTATCCCGTGCTTTATCAGTGATTATCACACTATTGGAGTCCGCTATGGCATCTTCTACATATTTACCAGGGATCCAGTAATCTGTCCGGGCACCAAGATTTAAGGTCATACCTTCGAAGATAATACGATCCTGAATGAAGAATGCACCAAAATAGGTGCGGGCACTATAGCTGTCATAATTAGCACCAAAGCCGGATGTGCCGCTCCAGGGCTCATCAATATCCAGTACCTGAATATCCGTGGTCGTATGTTCAAAACCTGTCTTGATCTTATGATGGGATATTGTATGATATGTCCAGTCCAAATCAATTCTCGAGTTATCGCTCGCAAGGTCATACCACTCTGGAGAGAAACCTGTATCATAAAATTCATCCCCGTAGGTTATCTGAATATTCCCATCTCGATCGGTATTATCCAGATTATAGTTGATTGGTTCCAGATCAAGACGTTCCTGATACTGGTCCCATGAAAGATCTTGAACAGCGCTGTGTTCCATGGTTATGAACCTGCCCATGGTCAATTGATAGAACGACCGGGTCGAAAGGGTGTGTGTCCAGTTCAGGTTCAATAAACGTGTGTCCCTGGAAATGGTATTGTAATTATCAAGTATATGCATATACCTGTATGGGAAATAGGTAGAAGAAAAAGCTCTGGGCATATAATAACCCTGGTTAATATTCATAGAAATATCATACGAGACAGAGAGTTTCTTCTTCGCACTCCAGTCCCAGGTCAATTTATATAGCAAATGCCAATCATTATTCTCCCGTTTGCTCAGGGATGACATCAGTTTATCTGCCTGTTGAACAGATATAAAACCTGGATCCCAAAACCTGTGTGGATATAAGGAATTAGCTACGGGAAGATTTCCATCATACATATTACTATACCCGCTTAAGAAAAAAGAGAATCTACCAGGCATTGTTAGACCAAGAGCACCAGGAATGGTCTGTAAAAATAGATCTGGTCCCCCAAAATTGAATTCTAATCTATCTGAACCGAAATTATTTGGAATAAAACGATCACTGGAAAATTTGAATGAGCCTTCATACTGATCTCTTCCTTCCTTAAGCTTAATATTGATAACACCAGACATAGCCTGTCCATATTCAGCATTGTAGCCTCCCGTCACTATCTCTAATTCTTCGATCGCATCCGCATTAATAAAAAGGTTGCCAGAATATCCCGAGAGAGGATCCTTAACAGAAAAACCATCTACGATAAATAGGCTTTCATCTATTCTGCCACCCCGAATATGGATCTCATTATCCTGTGTAGTGACTCCGATCTGCTCAGATAATATATCTTCCACACTGGATACAACCATGTTATCTATATCTTCTGACCTTACACGCACCATGGATGATGTTTCATCCACATCAAAAAGTGGCGTTTTCCCTATTACAACCACATCTTCACCAAAACTCAGAACGGTTTCATCCATTTCAAAATCAATGTCGATCATCGCTCCGGATTCAACAATGATCCCAGTTTTTAGTATGACCTTATATCCGATCATCGAGACCTCCATGTCATAATTCCCTGGCTTGATATCTGTGATCTTATAATTTCCTTCGGCATCAGCAGAGGTACCATAATATGTTCCCTTTACTAACACGTTTACTCCGGGTAGTGGTTCGTTCGATCTACCATCTGTTACCGTTCCAGAAATAGAGCCCGGGTCTGACCCAATTAAGAACACCGGCAATAGAAACAACAGAAAGAATCGTTTCATTCAACGAACTCTTCATCAAATAAATAATGAAACAGCTTGATCGAAGAACCATTTCCATCCAGTTTTGGCTGATATCCATCATGCATGGGTAAGGTCATGATCACTATCTTTCCCGAATAAGTTGTCGGAGAAATCTGAAACTGACCAAGGCTACATACGGTTGGGTTCCCTTCCCACTCATCCCACTGATCGACTGGATCGTCCATATGATAGATCTCTTTATTTACAGCGAATTGAAGGGAATCAGGCACAAATCCTTTTACCCGTACAGAAATAAGATGAGATACTTTTAGATTCAATGTTGAATCTATAGGAGATATTATATCCTTATCGCTCCAGAGCAATCCGGATCTATTTATTGTCATCATCGTATCCATGGGAAACCAGGTAAAGGTTGTGTCCTCATAATCTATTGGATTGATAAAAAGATTTCCACCACCCATAACAAAATTCACCAAGCTTGCTTCTGCTCCATTGTAAGTATCATTGGCAGCCGCCGTATTGTTATACGCACAGAACCAGACCACATGCTTGAAATATTTCAGATTGGCTGTGACATCTGTTGATGAATAGGGCAATTCATCCCCGATCTCCCAAACGGAATATCCATTTATCCCCACTATAGTATCGAAGATCGTTGTATACCAGTCCAAAGCATTATTTTGAGCATCCAACGGAAAATCATCTACGATGAGCACATCCCCTTCAGCAGGTAAGACCTTCCAGACCTGTGCTTCTGATGGACGTAAAGGATCCGGGAACTGTATCATTCGACTTCCAGCACCAGCAATATCACGGCACTTCAGATAGAATGTATGATCACCTTCATTCAGTTGTGTTAAGGTGATACCAGATAGATCACCCTCCATCCTGGTCCAGCAGGATCCACACGTATCATCCAAGGCATAGAAGATATCCGTGATGGTCTCATTCCCATCCTGATCATATAGGTCCCAGATGAACGTACGAGTGGGAAAGGTAAAGCTTGTATCCCCATTAATATCAGCGATCATCGGGTTTGAAAGATGACGAAAATTGATCGTGGGTGCTGAATTGGTGATTGGCAGAACGATCCTTACAGGTGATGGATCTATGAGCTGGTCATTATCCACTGCTTTCACCTCAAATTCGAATATATCCAAATCTGAACGTATCGGTACAAAAAAGGTCCCGCTCTCTAAGCCTGTATAGGTCCAGGTCGAATCCGTATTCCATTTGTAATAGTAACCTATTACTGTTCCATCCACATCCTCACCCCACCAGTTCAGGTTCTGTTTACTGGTTGTAATGGTAGTAAATGCCTGTGACAGTGTATCCCATATAATTTCAGGGCTTGGATCATCTTCAATAGCATAAACAGGGTTCCCCAACGAATCTAACCCAGCGTATATCGTATCTGCGGCCATGAGGGACAAATATGTCTCTGGAGGCTGACGGTCCACCGGGTCTGATGGGTCCTGATATTCCCAGCGACTACAGGATAGGCCAACCAGTAAAAGACAGAATAGGTACGTATGTTTTAGATACAATACAAGATGAGGTGGATGATAGTTGTCATCCACCCCATATATTTGGTTATTATTTAACAAAGAGCATTTTTTTATCCGCCATATAGTCTCCCGCTTTTAGCAGATAGATATACATGCCAGATGAAACTGGCTGCCCAGTTTCATTGGTACCATCCCAGTTCACAACATGAAAGCCAGGAGAATACTGTTCATTCACCAGATACCTGATCTGACGACCTAGAATATCATAGATCAGGATCTGAACATTCTCTCGCGCTCCGATCTCAAACCGGATCTGTGTTTCTGGATTGAATGGGTTTGGGAAATTCTCATAAAGTTGATACGAATAAGGATTGATCTTAATATCATCTACAATACCAACTGTCTGACCAAGATCAGGTAGACCACGGATCTGAACCTTATAGGTCCCAAAACTGAAATTGAAAATACCTGAGATAGATTCCAATACCTGCCCTTCTTCAAGTGTACTCATATAATTATCTGCTGCCATGGTGGCCATATCATTATCGATCAATGTTTCCGAACCTGTAGCATCCGTGATAGACCAATCGTGCTGATTCACAGCTGAGATAGTAACATTATTTAGTGTAACCAGTACACCTTCGTAGCTCTCTACTTCTTCACCAGTTTGTGTAACATCACGACAGCTTACTAGAGCAGGGTCTGGTTCGGCATTTCCTGTGGACAGTACATCAATATTACTAACATTGATCAATCGTGTATTTCCATCATTTTGAAAATGCCAGGCTGCATCAAACTCATCTATGGTTCCAGTAACAGCCACTTCATCGCCACGAGATAATACCTGAAGATCGGCTCCATCAAAAAGGAGCCCGTTCCACTGACCGGTACCATCCTGGAAAGCATACGCACCATAACCGCTGTTGTATTGGGCTGTATCACCCGTCACTATCCCTGTTAATGTTAGTTCGCATCCATGGTAGAGGGATAGCCCCGATTCCCACGGTGTTTCCTGAACGATACCAATGGTAAGATCATCGGTCACGATGAATCCCAGTTGCCCATGATCAGTGTCATAGGGAAATGAATTGGATTTCGGTTCCGACTGATCAACTCCATCATCTGTGGCTACTATATAGTAATAAACCTCATTGCCTGCAGAGATAGGTATCATGCCGGTCCAGGTAGAATCACCGGTATTGTTCATATCCGCTGTAAGATATTCTCCTCCATCGATCGAATAATGCACGACAGCGCTCGCAATATCAGAATTATCAGTAATAACGCAAGATACCGTCACATCAGTATCAGAGTTCTGCGGAGCACAAGGATCACGAGATACACTACTGATAGCTGGTGGCCCGGCACCAAAGACAATATCATCCACATACAGAGGACACAATTTATAAGTGGATGAATCAGCATTACTTCCATAATGATGGTAAAGCCAACCTTCAATTGACTGAACCAAAGATCCCACAGGGGGAGGACCCACACTTTCAAAATAGACCTGAATACTGTCCGAATCATCATCCACCAGTACCTCACCACTCCCATCATCCACAGCAAACACTTCATATTGTAGATCATTATCGGTCACAATCCCCTCTTCAACCCGTATCATGACCGTACCCCATTGCTCGGCCTCTGTCGGCCAGCGCATGTCGCCTGTTAGTACAGTATCCACTGGGGGGAGTTCATTCCCTGGACTTATGATCTGGACAGGCTGAGTAATGAAAAGCTCTGTCATATTTGCTGCACCAGTAGAATATTCTGAGATGTACCCAGTTGCAATTACCTTAAAACCCTCAAGAAGAGTCCCGAAAGCGGAACTATCAGGGTCATAAGAAAGAATACCGCTCCAGGGACCACCATTTTCATCCTCAAAAATAAATTTGACACCTGCACCGGCATAGCTCAGTCCGGTTGGCATGGTAACAATACCTTCCACCTCAACAGTGTCGCCAACCATATAGGAAACATCAGATACCTCATCTTCACCGGCCTTTATGAGGTCACTATAAAGTACCTGCTGTATCCTCTGTATTCTAACTGGTTGACCGGTACCTTCCACAACATCCCGGGCCAGCCTTGGTTGAATCTTATTATGATCATAGGCGTAATCCATTACACCCACGACCTTAGCCAGTTCCTGACCAGCCGCCGGCCAATAATAATAGGCCCATTTATCATCAATGCGTACAGAATTCGTCCCATCCGTAGCAGACCACTCACC
>ERZ651768.404-NODE-404-length-32860-cov-10.243510_pt1 | contig 32860 bp, 26 predicted proteins | sample MGYA00514754_ERZ651768 | MGnify/ENA metagenome assembly ERZ651768
TCGTGAGGCGGCCCGGGCTTTCATCGGCTGGAACTATGTCGATCTGGATTTTGTCATCAACACGGAACAGCATGATGCAGACACCAAAACTTTCCTAGGCCGCGCCGGTGACTTCGACGGTGTCGATATAATCGATATCATCATGGAACAACCGGTGACCGCCGAGTATATAGCCGGCAAAATCTACCGTTACTATGTGCGCGACGAGCTAAGCAAGGACTTGCAGACCGAACTTGGGAATGTTTTTAGAGAAGCAGATTACGAGGTCGCTGCACTGCTGAAAACAATTTTCCTTTCAAAAGATTTTTATAACGCTGAATCCGTTGGAGTCCATATAAAGAGTCCAGTAGAGCTGGCAGTTTCTACTTATCGAAAACTTGGACTCAATTACGTACCGGGTGTCCCAGATTTTAACGGTGCCACTGGTGCTCTGGGCCAGACGCTGTTCCGTCCCCCAACAGTAGCGGGTTGGGCCGGCGGTCGCAGCTGGATAACTCCAGGCTTACTGTTAGAACGAGGCAACTTTGCCCGAGACGTGTTGTTTCCTGATATTAACTTTATACCGTCGGATCGCCGTAACGGCAGCCGGGAGATCCAGAGTGTCGCCAGGCGTATTCGAGAAGGCTTGGACATCACATCCGCAACCCAGCCATCATCCGTAAGTGAAGGACAAATTATTGCTGAGTCCAATATGTTGGCGGACAGGGATGAAGACTTCAATACGCGCTATGGTAGTTTCCGTGGTTGGCAGATGGCCATTGAACGCGTAAAACCGATTCCTCGTCACACTGCTCGGCTTAATTTGAGTCAAATGGTGGAGACACAAGATCTACAAACTAGCAATGAAGTGGTGGACTATTTTATTGCGCGTTTCATGAGGGTCGCGCCGGGTGAAGACTCGCGGCGGATGCTCGTTAGTTTCCTAGATAGAGAGCTTGGCACGTCCAGTATTAGCGAAGCACAAACCTATATGGAAGACGGTTTGCGCATGACGTTGCATCTGCTAATGAGCCAACCGGAATATCAGCTTAATTAATTATTTATTACAGATCATAAATGTTATGAAAAATCATAAACTGCTCGATAGAAAACTTAACCGCCGCGACCTTCTCCAGAAAGGTATGGCTGGGCTTAGTATCGCTGGATTAAGTGGAACCGCTGTAGTGCCATCTCTGCTAGGGCGGGCCGCCGAAGCAGCAGCAGTTGCCGCAGCCAATGGCAAGATTCTGGTTATCTTGGAGTTATCGGGAGGCAACGATGGCCTCAACACTGTAGTGCCGTATGGCGATGATGCCTATTATCGTCACCGGCCAGAAATCGGTATACCGAAAGGTGAGTTGCGCGTTCTTGATGATCATTTTGGATTGAATCCAGGCCTCGCCGGATTTGAGCGTTTATATAAAGATGGCAAAATGGCCATCGTTCACGGATGCGGGTACGAGAACCCGTCTTTCTCCCATTTTACCTCGATGGCCTACTGGCATACCGCAGCGCCAAACAGCGGCGAAGAGTATGGTTGGGTAGGACGACTTGCCGATTCAATGGCCCCTGAGGTACAAGCCAATTACATGGTGAATATAGCCTCCAGACAGTCGCTAGCGGTCCGGTCTGAGCACCACGTCCCCGTTGTATTTGACCAACCGAACCGGTTTATGCGGGAGGCCTTCTATGAGGAAAGGGACGTGCTATCCATGACCCATGATGTGGGTACGGTGGACAATCCATCGCGTCGTTTTCTATTAGATATTGCTCGCAGTGCCAACGAGGCTTCAGCACTAGTTCGGGAAGCCTGGTCCAACTACAGTTCGACAGTGGACTATGGGGTCAACAGTCTCGATTTACCCAAGGTCGTGTCGTTGATCGAGGCGGGAATGCCTACCCGGCTTTACTACGTTTCCTACCGCAACAATGCCTTTGACACCCACGTTTTTCAAAACAACTTGCATCGTCGCTTGTTAACTTATACCTCGGACGCTGTATATGGCTTTATGCAGGATCTTGAGCGGATCGGTCGTGCAGACGATGTTGCCTTGATGGTCTTTTCCGAGTTTGGACGGCGGGTTCCCGAAAATGTAAGCATGGGGACGGATCACGGTGCCGCTAACACCATGTTTGTAGCCGGCAAAAACGTCAAGGGTGGTCATTATGGTGAATTGCCTAGTCTGACCAATCTAGCTGAAGGGGACAATCTTGGTTATACAACAGATTTTCGTCGGGTGTATCAGACTATGATAGAGGGCTGGTTAGCGCATCGGAATGGGTCCGGGTTACTAAATGGCAATTTCGAACCCTTCGACATGTTTACCTAACTGACTGTCGAATTGATAACTAGGAAAATGAAAAGGTTCTTGTCAATTGTTTCGTTGACTGTATTTGTAGTTGCTTGCAGTTTTGAGGACGAAGAAAAGGTAACTGATGTCACTGGCGAGTGGCAACACGCCGGCGGTAACCATTTTAATGAAAAATACGCTCCACTTGATCAGATTAATGCCCGCAATTTTGCCGAGCTTGAAATCGCCTGGCGCTGGGTGTCAGCCGACTCGCGCATTCCCCAGGATCTGAATTACCCAACCGGAGATTATCGCGCCGTGCCCTTGGTGATTGGAGGGGTAATGTATGTCAACACCAATCATGGGCAGGTAGTGGCGCTGGACCCGGCCAGTGGGGAAGAGCTTTGGATTTTTGACCCAGAGAGTTATCGGTCAGGACCTCCACTGTTTTCCCCAGCTCAGACCCGCGGTATTGAGTATTGGACCGATGGTGAGATTCAACGCATTTTCATTGCCACTTTGGGCAAGCAATTGGTGTCTATTGTTGTTGATACCGGCCAGCCGGACATCAACTTTGGGGATAACGGCTTCGTGGATCTCAGGAACGATTTTGGCAAGCTAGAATTTGAGATGAACAACATAACCCATGGTGCTCCACCTATCGCCGTTGGAAACTCGGTTATTGTTGGATCCAAGATTTACGACTACACGATGAACAATCGCAGTCCCCCTGGTCACGTGCGAGCTTATGACGCTTACACCGGGCAGTTTAAGTGGCGCTTTAACACAATTCCTCAGGAAGGCGAGCCCTATAACGAAACCTGGGAAGAGAATTCCTGGCGTATAGCAGGTAATACCAACGTGTGGACCTTCATGTCCGCGGACGATGAGGCAGGTATTGTTTACCTGCCAGTGTCCACACCAACCAACGATTACTGGGGCGGATATCGGCTGGGTGAGAATGTCTATGCAGAAAGTTTAGTGGCACTGGATGCGGATACCGGAGAACGGATTTGGCACTTTCAAACAGTACACCATGGATTGTGGGACTATGATGTTGCCTCGGCTCCTAACCTGGTGAACATCTCTGTCGATGGTCGGGCAATAAAGGCTGTCGCGCAGGTGTCAAAGACCGGTTGGACTTACGTGTTCGATCGTCTCACAGGCGAACCAGTCTGGCCTATCGAAGAGCGGCCCGTACCTCCAAGTAATGTGCCTGGTGAGCGCACCCATCCAACCCAACCTCACCCTACCTGGCCTCTGCCGTTCGAGCGGCAGGGCATGAACGAAGATGACCTTATTGATTTTACACCTGAGATCAATGCAGCGGCACGAGAAATGGCTAAGGACTTCGTGATGGGACCCATTTTTACACCACCGATTGTAGCTGGGGCCGACGGTAAGCTCGCAACAATCTTTTTGCCTGGAGCTGGAGGCGGGGCCAACTTTCCGGGCGCGAATGTCGATCCGGAAACAAATATCTTGTATGTGCCATCTCACACGCGGCCCTACGCAATGTCATTGGTTGCACCACCCGAAGGCACATCCGACTGGCCCTATGTAATCCAGGTACAGCGTAATGTTGGACCTATGGGCCTTCCCCTGGTGAAGCCGCCCTATCGGCGGATTACTGCCATTGATCTCAACACGGGCGAACATGTGTGGCAGGTGCCTTTCGGACGGGGGCCTGCCAATCATCCTGCGCTACAACATTTGAATTTACCTGATCTTGGCAGTGTCTTCAGTGATGTCTCTTCGGAGGGAGGGATACTGATTACCAAATCTTTAGTGATTTCGCATCTAGCACTTAAAGATGAGATTGGACCAGAAGTAGACGGATCCTATCTGGTAGCTCTAGACAAAACTAACGGGAATAAGGTTGGTCAAATCGAAGTTGACAAGCGCCTGCATGGCCCGGTTATGAGCTATCAACACGAGGGCCGTCAGTATATTGCCGTGGCCGGTGGCGGTCGTAACAACGATCCCGCTGAGTTAATCTTGTTTGCCTTGCCGGAAGAATAAAATAAAGAGAGCCAAAGAGATGATTAATAAAACAAATACAGAGAGAAAAAGCGTCTTATTCGCCGCCATTTTATTAGCGATGTCTAGCATACAATTAATTGCTCAAGAAAATCCCTATCAGGTCATCTATAACTGGGGTGAACTTCCTGGTGGTCGGCCTATGGGGGTGGTTACCGGTGTGCAACCCGACCCCGATGGTGAACATATCTGGGTTCTGGAACGCTGCAGCGCTAACCAATGCGCGGGTTCTGATCTGCACCCACTGCATAAGCTCGACCTGCAAGGTAATACGATCAAGAGTATCGGAGGGGGTTTGTTTGCCTGGCCCCATGGTTTCGACATGGATGAGGACGGTAACTTATGGATTACCGAGGGAGCCCCTAACGGCGACGCAAGAGGAGAGCCCGGGATGGAAAGGGGGATGGGACATCAGGTAATCAAGATCAATCAGGACGGAGAGGTACTCATGCGGTTAGGAGAATCCGGTGTGCCAGGCGATGACACGACACACTTTAACGGTCCAGCGGCTGTTCTTGTAGCTCCTAATGGTGAGGTATGGGTGTCAGATGGCCACCGCGGTGGCAACAATCGAGTGATGAAATTTTCTTCCGACGGCGAACTACTCTTGCAACTCGGAGGGGGTGTTCAGGACACCAGCCGCGAGAGTGGGCGATTTAATGATCCTCACGATCTCAAGATGGATTCGCAGGGCCGTATATTCGTAGCTGATCGCGGTAATAACCGCATCCAGATTTTCGATCAGGATGGTGAGCTGTTGGACATCTGGACCCAGTTTGGACGCCCAAGTGGCATCTGGATTGACGCCAATGACACCATCTATGTCGCTGATGGCATGTCTGGAGAGCAATGGAATACTGGCTGGCAGCGCGGAATTCGGATTGGCGATGTTGAATCCGGTTATGTGACCGAATTTATTCCGGATTACGAAATTCCCAACGGCAGTGGTATTGAATTCTTGGCATCGGACGCGGACGGGAATATCTATGCCGGGCAGGTTGGGCGACAACGCTTTGAAAAATATGTTCGCGTAAGACCTTAAACGAGAGTAAGAATTAAACTACAAAGGCCTATTGTTAGAGACTAGGCTTTTTGACACCGAGGGTAACCAGGTTGTGAATTGCTCCTTTTGCTTTGGTGCTTCACTAACAGGTTAACGATCACCCGGCGCCATGTAGAACCAAATAGGACGCTTTGCACCAGAATCACCTATTGCTGCCCTTGCTGCCAACACAACCTTCCCAGCCAGGGTTTTAGTAAAAAACCAATTGGTGCCAGACCATGCCGCGGGAATATGATCAGTTAACCCGAGCACTGAAATCTCATAGTAGCCACGGATATCCTGCGCAACTCTGGAGGGGATTCCGGGAATACCAGCCTCTTTCCATGGTGTTCCGTCAACAACGCGGATTAAGGATTCTACAGCAGCTTCGATTCCATCGGCGCTTACAACTCTTCCGGTTCCTGCACGATTGCCAAACTTAGCAATGGCCCGGTCATAGGCAGGTCTTAGGCCACGAATTTCATCGATGACGGGAGGTAAATCATCATTCGATCTGGGTGGCAGTGGACAAACTAGACCCTCGGTTCCGGTTTCCGCAACGGGCTCTTCAAATTCTTCCAGTACCGGTTCTTTGGCTTCCAATAACGAGAATGCATGGGATAAAACACGATGCTGAAATTTTGCATCGTCAGGTTTGCCCAGCGGGCGTCCTAACGGGAAATCACACAGTAAGCCCCGTGGTGGAGCTGTGTTTTCTATTTGCTTTCGCACAGAACCCAATGCGATGGTAGCAATTCCTTCAGACTCAAATACATGCGCTAACGTACTCACGGTACGTGTGCAGAGAGGTCAGACCGGGGTCAAGAGGGCAATATCTACTCCCTGTTCCTTCAGAAATTTGGCGCCCGCTGGCCCACTGTCCATGCGAATTCCACTCAGATCGAACTGATTACCTGCGTAAGAAAGATGCACGTCCGACACCTTTCCAATCTTGCCTTCTGACTCCAACTCATCGAGGCGGTCCAAAGGAATCACCGTGTTGAAATCTGCGGCGAAGCCCACGCTATCAAAATTTGGACTCCAGTGGCCTGTCTGATAATCACGCTTTTGACTTTTGAGCACCCGATAACCTATGTCGACGGGAGCAAAATCGTCTTGGTCTTCATGATGCAGGGAAGCGGTGCTGACGATGGCAACCGTTGCTTTGCTTAATTCCGGCGGAATCGTGAAAGCTTTGTTTTCAAAGACCGGTGCCTCAATGTTCTCTGCCATAGATTTAACTTCTGCGTCTGACATATTATTCCTCGTTACTGAAGGATGGACTCTTATAGATCTTAGTTTAGTAATACTAGCAACATTCGTTATAGACTACGTTATAAAAATGTATTCGAGGAACGCTGAGAATCGAATTCCCCGATGAAATAAACTTTTAGAATTCGAGCTATAGATTCGCGAAATAACGAACCCACAACGCAGTAAACCCATCCATCGAAACGACTTAATAACGATCAATGATAAGAGCGAAGAAATGAAAGTAGAAAATAGACTGCACCCCAATGAGGAGCAATTAAAGGGATTTCAGGAGGGCGACACAGATTCACCTATCTATATGTTGAACTTGCTCAAGTTTAAAGAAAGAGCCGAATATGAAGATGGCAGACAGGGTGATATGACCGGTGAAGAAGCCTATGGTGTTTATGGAAGAGAAGTTCAGGCTCACATTGAAAAGGTTGGTGGTAAAGGAATTTTCCTTGGTAATGTCAGCAGACTTATGCTCGGGGAAGTTGAAGATTTATGGGACAAGGTCGCGATCGTAATGTATCCCAGCAGGAAAGCCATGATGACAATGATTCAGGACCCCGATTACCAGGCCAGTGCTATACATCGTAAGGCAGGTCTTTTGGGTCAGCTTAATATCGAAGTCAAGGATAATCCTTTTTAGAATAATACGGTTCAAGCGCGCAATTGCTTCGGCAATCCATCACCAATTAGCAATGGGTCTGTGCCGGAACTTTTGGCGTATCAGTTAGAGGAAATTATGGGGATCAGTAAATGAAGAATGTGAGCAACAAAGCAGTTTCTTCCTGGATAGATCCGATCCAGCACACTGGATTAGAAAGCAGGTTCTGGCAACGACTGGTTGGTTTGCTTCTAAGCTTGGCATTGTTGAGCAGTGCTGCGAGTTCGATCGCTCAACTTAGGCCTGCTCCACGAGCATTCGATTCGGATGCAGGCCTGTCTGTAATATTGCTGGGCACGGGAATCCCGATACCTAACCCCGCAAGGGCAACGGCATGCACAGCGGTCATAGCGGGTGACCGGGTGTTTCTGGTGGACACAGGGCGGAACTGCCTTGTGCCGCTGGACCTAGCTGGTATTCGTGACCTTGATGGAATTTTTTATACGCATTTTCATTCCGATCACTTTATAGGCCTTGGCGAGATATTGCTAAATTTCGGTATAGCCGGAGTGGATAAATCTATTCCAATCAGTGGTCCGGATGGGGCAACAGAGGTAGTCGAAGGAATTATTGCCACATATCGCCTGGATCTGGGCTATCGTATTGCCCATCACGGAGATAAATTTAGTAAAGATGTAATGACCCCCATTGTCACAGAGCATCAGCCCGGAGTGGTCTTCGAGGAGCAGGGCCTGAAAGTTACAATGTTTAGCGTTTGTCATCAGCCTATAGAACCGGCAGTGGGCTATCGTTTTGAATATAAGGACAAGTCGGTCGTAATTTCCGGAGACACCAACGTCTGCCCAGAATTTGCTGAAGGCTCGCGTAATGCAGACCTGCTGGTTAGCGAGGTGTCAAATCAAGCGATGTGGAACCAGGCGAGTGCCTTAGCGCGAGCTGGCAACAATACCCGCCAGGTTGCATTGATTCAGGAAGGAGTCGAATACCATGCTGAATCACTGGCGCTAGCACGTATGGCACAGGAAATGGGCGTAAAGAAACTTGCCCTGACCCATTTATTCCCGTCGATCGCGCCGACCGATCAGGCGGAAGGGCTTTTTATTCGGGGAATGAGTGAGTTCTATGAAGGTCCTATTATCGTTGGTAGAGATGGTATGGAGATCATGCCTTGATGGGCATATACAAGCGGAGAGGTAATTCAACATGAGTTTTGCGCCGGGTATTCTGGAAGGAAAAACAGCAGTCGTCACTGGCGGTGCTACAGGTATTGGTTCTTACATTGCAAGAATGCTGGGAACTTTAGGTGCGAAAGTCGGCATTGTTAGTCGCAAGGAGGAGAACCTGAAGGCGGCAGTGGAAGCTTTCAAGAATGAAGACGGATTGGACGTGCTGTGGCGGGTGGGAGACGTTCGCGTTCCGGACTTGATTAAAGAAGTTGTGGAAGAATTGGCCGGAGAAATGGGAGGTCTGGATATCCTTGTCTGCAATGCAGCAGGTAACTTCATCTGCCCCACCGAGGAGTTATCAGCCAACGGCTGGCGTACCGTAATCGACATCGATCTAAATGGTACCTTTAATTGTTGCCAGGCAGCGTTACCTTTCTTGAAAGAGGCCAAGGGCGGGGGCCGTATCGTTTCCATCAGCACGACCGGAGCTAATCATGGCTGGCCCACGGCTGTCCATGCCGGCGCTGCTAAGGCCGGTATCCAGAATCTCATGAAGTCGCTGGCTGTGGAGTGGGGTGGTTTCGGGATTCGTACAAATTGGATTTCACCAGGCCCAATAGAAGGCACAGAAGGTGTTGATCGTCTTATCATTGCTCAGGGGCTGGCAGATAAGCTAAAGAAAAATATTCCACTTGGCACTTTTGGGGAAGGCGACGATATTGCTAATGCCGTGGTTTACCTGGTCTCGGATGCCGGCAAATATGTAACTGGTGCGGAGCTGGTGGTAGACGGTGGCGGACAATGGAAGCGCGGGTACGGTTAATGGCACTGATATATCGAACAGGACTTTATGTTGCAACGCTGGTTGCAATCTTTTTTTCGGCTGTAACGCACGCACAACCGAATCCTTACCAGCGTGTTGAGGCACCCAATCCTCCTCTTCACCTGAACGATGGTCGATGGGGCGAAATGATCCAGGTCCGGGTAGACCCAGGGGACAATGTCTATGTCTTCCATCGCTGTTTTAAAGTTGTGTTGGGAGATCCTAACGTTGCGCCCGGACATTCCGATGGATTGACCGCTAACTGTCTGGGGCGTTGGTCTGGTTATCCGCCAATTCTTAAGTTTTCGCCCGAGGGAGAATTCCTTGCAGGGTTTGGTACCGGACTCGTCGGCAGGCCACATGGATTCAATGTCGATCAAGAGGGGAATATGTGGATAACCGATGTGGCGCTTATTCCCGATGAAATGGGCGGAGTTGTTCACAAATTAAACCCGTCCGGGGACTTGGTTATGACCCTGGGGCAGCTCGGGGTGGTGGGACAGGACCGCGAGACCTTTAATCGCCCGGCCAGCGTAGCGATTGCCGAAAACGGCGATATCTTTGTTGCAGATGGTGAGGGGCCAAATAACCGAATCGTAAAGTTCGCGCCCGATGGAACCTATCTTATGGAATGGGGGAATACCGGGTCTGGCCCGGGAGAGTTCAGTACACCTCATGATCTCGCAATCGATTCCGAGGGACGGCTGTTTGTCGGTGATCGTGGCAACAGTCGTATCCAGATCTTCGAACCAGATGGTACTTACGTGGACGAATGGACTCACTTCGGTCGCCCCAGCGGAATCTTCATCAATCGGGCAACCGATACGCTTTATGCCACTGACTCTACCTCCAACTCAAGCACCAATTCCGGAGTGAGGAGAGGTATTTATATAGGCAGTGCGCAAACAGGTGAGCTGCAGTACTTCATTCCTGACCCCGATCTGGAACTGGCAGACCAGACACGTATCTCCGGTGCCTCTGGCATTAGCTCGAGCGCTGATGATACTGTTATTTACGCCGCTGACGTTGCTCCCTGGCAATTACGCAAGTACGTCAGGCGATAGTCAGCGATCGTAATTGTCGCAAGCGTTACTATCCGTGCAGTTGAAGAAAATGGCCAGCCCTATGAAGCTGGCCAATCAAGTTAACCGAATCAGATTATTAATCCAGTGCCGTCACCTCGTAACTCTCTACTAGCCGGCCGTAGCTCTTTTTGTCGAACCAATCCTGTTGTTTGGGTGCCCATTCCTGATCTTCGAGCAGCGCCTGGACGGATTTAGCTTGCGCCTCACGGGATGTCGAAAGCATCACAAATTGAAGATAATTGCCGCTTCCCAGGCCGTGTTGCCAAATATCAATCAGGTATCCATGCCCTTCAAAAATCATTTTAGCTTCTTGCATGGCCGCAAGGCTTTTGGCGAACTCACCAGGCTTCGGCTCCCAGGTATAGACCTGCACAATGTAGTTTCCTGGGTTAATGTCATCGAGCGAGGTCATCGAATAACTTGCTACGGTAGCAAGCGCGTCTGAAGACTCAAATTTATCGATGTAGCGTTTCCAATCCTCCGTATAGATGTTGCCCACATCAGAATATGCTTGCTCTGCTTTTTGCTCGTAACTTTCAAAAAAATCGACCCACAAAAAGCGATACTCGCCACCAATCCCGATATTTTGTTTGTGTACGATGGTCGCTTGCCCACGAGCCACGGCAATATCTCGTCCCTCTCTCATTAAGGCCTCCACCTCGGCAACTTTGCCCGGCTTCGCCTCATACCAGTAAACATCCGCTATACCGGCTCCGTATCCATTTGTATAAGCAGAGAAGCAAAACACACAGAGAATGATTTTCTTTATATTTTTCATTGTTTTTCCTCTTTCCAGATTGTTATTTTTTCCAAATTAGCTTTTAAGTATGGGGTTGGCAACTGTAATTATTAGGGGGCACGATTGAACCCACTGACCACGTTGTAGAAGTAGCGCATCCTGATTAGTTATAATCGACTTGAACACCTTCTAAAATTCACGAGAAACACCTATGAAATCCAACACGAATGTTGATACCAAGGGTGCAGCAAAAACCGGTAACCAACCCACACTTGTTGTAGCGATTGAACAGAACTTCCCACAGGAAGAGCGAATTATCAATGACACCCTTGCTCCGAAACTCTACTCCGGTGCAGATCGTTTTTGGATTCAACTAACGAAGATCTCCGTCTTTAGAAACTTGATAGTAGGTCTCACCGAAAAGCTTCTCCCCGGAGGATGGAGCTGTTTTCTTGTGCGAAAACGTTATATAGATGAACATCTTTTAGAGGCGGTCGGAAACAGAGAGGTAGAAGCGGTCGTAAATCTCGGTGCGGGATTCGACACGAGACTCTATCGCTTTGAAGCCTTACGCAATATCCCCTGCTGGGAAGTAGATCAACCCATTAATATTGCTGCAAAAGAGAGTGTGCTAAAAAGCGCCCTCAAGACAGTTCCTGAAAATGTAACACTCACCGGTATCAATTTTGTTGAACAAGAGATAGGTGAGTTGTTGAAACAAAGTGGATATCAAGCAGGGGTAAAAACCTTTTTTGTCTGGGAGGCTGTTTCACAATATCTGAACGACGCTGCCGTCAAAAAGGTTTTTGACTTTTTCGCGAAAGCCCCAGCCGGAAGCCAGTTGGTATTCACGTACATACCAAGAGACTTTATTGATGGAACGAACCTCTACAATCAGGAGAAGTTCTATAAACGAGTGGTTCTCAAAGACAAAATTTGGCAATTCGGATTCGACCCCACAACATTGGGCGAACTTCTTGGAAGGATTGGCTGGAAACTCGTGAAAGATCTCGGATATACCGAGCTGAGCGATCGTTATGTGAAACCGACAGGAAGAAATTTGGGCGTATTGCAAATTGAACGGGTTGTCTATGCTGAAAAAGTAGGCGATGCATAACCAATATGCTGCCCTTCAGCCATAATTTCCCCCCTTATTTTTTTCCAAATTAGCTTTTAAGTACGGGGTTGGCAACTGTAATTATTCTGAGAGTAGAATTACCTCCCCCCCAGGGTTAAGATTAGGGGGTTAGTTTAAGTTTTAGTAACACTGGAAGTAACATCAGACAACGGGGATGGCTAAGATTTATCTATTAATCAGGAAGTTAAGGGCGCTGTTCAAATTCCCCCGCCTCCACCAAATACAACTCCAGCAACCTCTGGAGAATTCCATTGTGCTTATTGAGAGCAACACTATCTGAGACTGGGAACCAAGAATGAAAGATCGGGACGTCCCCATTTCGTTGGCACAAACAGTCAACATGATTGGCGATCCGTGGACCCTGCATATCCTGAAAGAATCTTTTTTGGGTATACGACAATTTCAAGAATTTCAAACTCGCCTAGGTATTCCGCGCCAAACTTTAATTCTTCGTTTACGACAATTGGTTAGCGATCAGATTTTTTACAAGAAGCCGGTACAACATCGACGTCTCATTTTTGAATATCGTTTGACGCCCAAAGGCACAGATCTATACGCCATGATTTTGGCGATTTGGGAATGGCATAAACGTTGGTCAGAAATCCCACGTAACCTCCCGGAACAACTATTTCATGTAAGTTGCAACCATCCCACATCCCCAATAATGGTGTGTCGTCAATGTGCAAACCCGCTCACTGCAGACAGTGTTTCTTTAACTGCGCGTCTGCCACAAAAAGAAATTCCAGCACCTACCACTAGACGAAAACGCATCGTCAATCAGTTTCAATCCAAAGGTGTAGAAGACATGGTTGCTGTCATTGTTGGTGACGGTTGGAGCCTGCTGGTACTAAACGCGATCATTAGTAACATGACGACGTTTGATAGCTTACAAAAAGCACTTGATATCTCAAATAATGTCTTGGCCACACGGCTAAAAATACTGATGTCACTCAATTTGCTGACGCAAACCCAGAGCACAATTGATAAGAGAGTATTCCACTACGAAACAACACCTATGGGAGATGATGTTTACCCCATTATTGTGTCACTAATTCAATGGGGTGATCGCTGGTTGGCGGGTGATGATGGCCCGGCAGATATAATCAAACACAACCAGTGTGGGTCGATCGACGGGTTTGTCACCGTGTGCAGTCACTGCAACGATCGTCTCAACATGGTAGATGTGCGTCTGGGGCCAGCAAAAGCTTAGCGGCGTCAAGATTTAACGCCGCTTGCAGCATTCTTATAGACCCAGCTCTTCACCACCCACCCATTTGGCATGAAAACCAATATTGAAACGGCGCGGCATACGCACCACTGCAATAGGTCCCTGCTCGATATCCTTGGCATCAAAAATCAAGCAGCGCGATGCCCAATCATTGGCATCATGAACATAAGTAATCAGATAGCCATCATCTTCTTCCATATCGAGACCGGAGCCTTTCTTAGGAGCAAAATGAGTTTCGCTCCCGCATCGCCTCTGACCGTAGTCGTAGCGCTGATAACTGCCATCGATGACATCATATTTGAATAACGCATCAAAAGTCTGGCAGCGACCACTCACTCCACCATCAGGGTCAGGAAGTGGAAGGAGCTGGTTGTAAGAGAAGCGTGTTTTCTCTCCAAGGAACTTACCGTTAATAGTGGGGAATTCTGTATTGGTATTATCAAGCACGCGTTCGCGGGTGTTCCCAGTACTTAAATCAAAACGCCATTCATGAAGCTCGTGCGTTCGACGGCGCTCAGCAAGTTGTGCATGCAGTGGTGCCTCACTTTTGTCTCGCTTACCTCCCGGGTTCGGTTGACGACAGCCAACCATCACAACTTCATTTCCCTCTTCCCAGGTGTTCACTACGTGCAATACATAACAGGGTTCAGCTTCAAACCAACGGATTTCGTTAGGCTGACCATGTCGGGGAATTACACCAAAACGTGCTGGAACATCTTCATGAAAACGCACCACACGACGATTGTGCTCCTTAAATATTTTCGGATCTTGGAAAAAAGGTAAATCATGCAACACAGTGTAGTTGCGTGTGACTCCCATATCGTGAGGTGAACGTGCGCCGGGAATATCGATGGGTATATCGAACAGCACTTTTCCGGAACTATCGGCAACCCCATAACTCATATACGGCTCTTTATTTTGATAATTAAAAAACAGTAGTTCGCCTGTTCGCGGGTCAACCTTACTATGCGCTGAGAGATTATGTGTTAGTGCACCGTTGAAGTTTACTGGTCCGTGTGTGTCTAACGAAATAGGGTCGATACTGTACGGGGTTCCTGCCAGGTACCATAAACTAATTAGTTTGCCACCATAAAAGATAATGTCCGTATTAGAATTGTCTTTTATCGGTGAATGAGGCAAATCATGGTTAAACGGGCCAGCTAGTCCAGGCCATACATTTTCACCTACTTTTTCTTCTTCATTGAATTCAAATGTCTTAATCCACTTAGAGGAATATGAGGCTTTTCCGTCTTTAAATCGAATGGCATTAAGCATGCCGTCGCCATCATAGAAGTGATATTTTGACAGCGGCTTGAATCGCTGTGACGGACCATTAACTATGTACATTCCATAGAGGTCTTGGGGAATCTCCCCTTGTTCAACTACTAGATCATCTGCAGAGACTTCTGTGTCTACCGGCGCAAAAAGCCCATGAAGGTACGGGTGGTCAACCTCCCAAATCCAGTCTGGTGCTCCATCTGGCGGCAATCCTGCTGGCGAATATGGCTCGGTATTTCTGAAAGTAAGAGGCAACTCTGCCTCTGTCTGTCGAATTAGACGACCTGACTCTTGGCTGCTAGCTTGACTCATAAATCGCTCCCCAGTGGTGTCTCAGAATTCCATGCCCATAAAAACCATGCTTCTTTAAATAGACTTTACTATATTCTTGATTTTCAAGGACTGCAAGTTCAAGCTCTTGAATGCCCAATCTAGGTCTATTTTCGCGTAAGTTTTTTTATCATGCAAAGCATAGAAGATTGGCGATTGTATTATATAAGCGCTCTAACTAGACTTAATTGAAACACCGGCAACAAGAGAATACCCTATGCAGACGACGCCACAGCAGCGTATAGACGAATTCACCCAAGCGGGATGGTGGGGCGAGGAAACCCTTTACGACTTTTTTCTAGCAGCCGCGAAAAGGCCCGACCACTTGGCGTTGGTAGACCCCGCCAACCGCAGCGCCATTACCGACGGCGAACCCCAGCGATTTAGTTACAAGCAGCTGGGCGAATGCATTGATTTCCTGTCTGATCTGTTCTTTCAGGGTGGCATCCAAGAAAATGATAAAGTCGTTGTGCAGCTACCAAACATTGTTGAATTGCCTATCACCTACTTGGCATTGGCGCGGTTAGGCGCAATTCTCAGCCCAGTCCCTGTTCAATACGGACCACATGAGCTAAATCAAACGATCGAAAAACTATCACCTGCTGCATTCGTCACTCTATCGAATTTCAAATCAAAGAACCTAGCTGAATCCCATGGCCGGATCTTTACCAATCAATGTCCAGTTTTTAGTTTCGGCGATCATATAACAACAGACCGAGTCGCCCTAAACTTGGCGCTGCACAAACCTTCGTCAGCATGGCAAGCCTATGTTAGCGAACGCACTCCATCGGCAAACGACATATTGACCATCTGCTGGACATCGGGAACAACGGGCTCGCCAAAAGGTGTACCACGTAGCCACAACAACTGGCTCGTATCAGGAATTTCGAGCTTAGACGCTACCAAGATGACCCAAGATGACATACTGCTGAACCCCTTTCCAATGGTTAACATGGCTGGAATAGGCGGCTTTTTATTCCCCTGGCTGCTCAGTGGCAACACATTAGTGCTGCATCATCCGTTTGAACTTAAACTCTTCCTACAACAAATAGCCGATGAAAAAATATCTTACAGCGTGGCCGCGCCTGCAGTGCTAAACATGCTCCTCAAAGAGCCCGAAATTATGTCTGCTGCAGACCTAAGCAGCTTAAGAGCGATTGGTTCCGGTGGAGCGCCGCTCACGGAGTGGATGGTTGCCTCTTTTCAGGATGACTACAATATCCCCGTCTCAAATCTTTTTGGCTCCAATGAAGGCATGTGCATGTCCTCAAACATCGATGATTTACCCAGTCCTGCGGACCGTGCAATTTACTTTCCACGCTACGGACTAGAGGGAATCCGTTGGGCTAGTCGAGTCTCAAAGATGACCAAAACCCGTCTTGTCGATATCGACACAAGAGTTGAAATTTTATCCCCCGGCAAAGCAGGTGAATTAGAAATTTTCGGTCCATCAATATTCGACGGCTACTGGGAATCTGAGCAAGACAATGCACTTGTATTTTCCGACGATGGATATTTTCGAACCGGTGATGTTTTCGAGATCGCCGATGATCCAACCAAGTCGATGTTCTACAAATTCGTAGGGCGTTCAAAAGATATTATCGTCCGTGGAGGAATGAATATATCACCTGATGAGATAGATAAATTACTTGCAGGACATCCAAAACTCGCCGCAGCAGCGGTGACGGGTTTTGATGACGAAGTGCTAGGTGAGAGGATCGGGGCGGTAGTTGTTGCCAAGCCAGGCCAAAGCATTGTTTTGGGCGACTTAACGGGCTACCTAAGAGGAATTGGGCTGGCCGTTTTCAAGCTACCTGAAAAAATTCGTGTTGTCGCCGAGCTACCAATGAACGCAACTGGCAAAGTACTTCGACGTGAATTGAAATCGTTATTTGACGAGGAGTCATTGTGAACCTGGTACTCCTACCCGGCTTAAATAACACGACCGCGGTATGGACACCGTTGACCTCACAACTCACAGCCCTTGGCTTAGATTCGGGTGCAATAACTGCGATTGAATGTAGCGACCTACCAAGCGTTGAAGCAATCGCAGCCGACTTATTAACAGATTTACCGGCCAAATTTTACTTATGCGGCTTTTCGTTCGGTGGCTATGTAGCCCTAGCAATGCAAGCGCTTGCACCAGAGCGAGTCGCTGGATTAATCCTTGTCAACACCTCAGCAATTGCTGACAGCGAGAAAACTGCAACTTTTCGGCGCAACGCAATTAAGAAAGCAGAGACAGGCCAACATGAAGAAATGATGCTAAGCCAATTGCCAATCTTTTTTGATAAGTCGTCACTAGACAACACCAAATTACAATCTAGCTTTCTTGACATGCTCCGTGAGTACGGCACCAATCGATTTATTAATCATACTCTGGCTTGTATAGCTCGACCAGACAGCAGCTCAAGGCTGGCAACTCTGGCGGCGAAAACGCTGGTCATTAGCGCCGCTGGGGACCGCCTGATTCCACCAGATCTCCAGAAAAAGATGGCTCAGGAGATTCCAGGTGCAAGCTATGAAACCATCGAAAAATGCGGCCATATGCTCCCGATTGAGCGCCCGACAGAACTCGCCGCTGTCATGTTTCGATGGCTGAAGGCACAAGCCTAATACTCAAATCAAGAATTTGAACCTATAGTTTAAATATTTCTTTTTGATGACGAAATTGCCGCAGCGCGTATAGCGACAGAAGCAATCCAATCAGGCATGTCGCCGCACCTACTATAGCCATGGAGTAACGCAGCATCTCTGGGTCGCGGAACAAATAATCTGTTAACAAAGCAACTGTTGTCGGCCCGCTACCTAAGCCAATCAGATTAATAGTAAACATATAAAACCCCACCGCTAGAGCGCGAAGACGGTTCGGAGTCACTTCGTGCATTGCCGCAACTGCGATTCCCAGAGGTAATCCGCTTACAAACTTGACTAATGCCATCAAAATAAGGGCATTGAAGGGATCGTTAAGCAAGGTTAATCCACTCGCCGGGATCACAAGTAGCGCGAAACACACAACGACCATGCGTGCATTGGCAATAGTATCACCCCGTGCAGACCAGCGGCTTGCCCACCATCCTCCAAACAAAATACCCGCAGGGCCGAAAACCAAGACAACCAAACCATAGTAGCGACTAACTTCTAAAGACGTCCAAGCGTAAGTTCGAATAAAGAATGACGGTGTCCACGCCGTCAGTGCATAGGAATAAAGTACCAAACAGGACATAGCACCATAGAACACGAAATAAAACCGCCAGCGCTTCGCAAACCAGGCGGTTGCTTCACGCAAACTCACCTGGTCTACTTCTTTGCCAACTTGCGAACTACCTAGCTCTCTGCGCAGGGGTTCGCGTACGGTCATCATCAAGCCTGCTAACAACAAGCCAGGTAATCCCACCGCTAAGAAGGTGGCCTGCCATGCACGAATTTCGCCAAATATCGGTAGCTCCACTGTGCCGATACTTGCAACCCACTCAATTACAACGCCTCCAAGCACCAACGCAAAACCAACACCTAGATAGAGCCCCATTGTATAGACACTCATGGCTCTGGCTCGCTCGTTTGGAGGGAATGAGTCAGAAATTAGCGAGTAGGCCGCAGGGGAAAGCGCCGCTTCTCCAACGCCGACGCCCATGCGCGCAATGAACAGTTGGCCAAAATTTCGCGTAATCCCGCAGATAGCTGTCATCACGCTCCAAATGGCCACACCCCACATAATTATGGTGCGACGATTGCGCCGATCAGCCATGCGTGCAATTGGTATTCCTAAGAAAGTATAAAAAAGCGCAAACGCAAAGCCATAAAGAAGGCTCAGCTGTGTATCGCTTAGTCCCAAGTCAGCTTTGATCGGCTCAATCAGAAGCACAATTATTGTACGATCGAGAAAGGAGAACATATACAAAATGGTAAGAAGTATCACCATGTACCAAGCGCGCGTCGGACTCGGGTAAGCTTGTTCCACTTCGTCAGAATTGGTTTGCATGATTGATTCTCAGAGAGCTCTCAGTTTTGGCAGCAACAGTTTCTATAAAACTAGCAGCAACCATCTCAAAAATTTTGCCGAACAACCGCCTTAACGAAAGACAAGAGACTTCCTGCCACCAAATCTCCATTTTTTGTTAGGTCTGTTTACGCTAGCCAATGATAGAGTCTCAACTTACGAGTTGGCGTTTTCTACGATAAAGCTCACCGTGGTGGCTGTGCTTCCACCAATATTAAGAGTCGCCACTCTTTGTGCATTTTCAATCTGGTAGTCTCCAGCATTACCAGTCACTTGTTTGGTGGCATCTACCAGCATGCGCGCTCCCGTTGCACCCACTGGGTGACCTCCACCAATAAGTCCGCCGCCAGGGTTAACAGGGATGCGGCCATCTCGTGCAATATCACCTCCATCAACTGCTTGCCAGCTCTGACCCGGAGGCGTAATCCCAAAATGATCGATTGCCATGTATTCCGAAGGCGTCATGCAATCGTGAGCCTCAATGACATCAAGGTCGTCTACACCACTAATTTGCGCCCGTTTAAATGCTGCTGTAATCGCATCACGCACGTGCGGCATAACAAACTCACTCTGCTTGTTACGTTCAAATTTTTGCTGTAAACCCAACCCCACCGTGCTGTGTCCCCAGCCGACAATGCGAGATTGAGCCTTGTGATTTGCGTTGACCCAACGGTCAGAAACGAGCACCAAGCCTGCAGCCCCGTCCGTAATTTGGCAGATGTCGTTGCGGCGCAGCCGCCCGCAAACTACAGGGTTAAATTCATCATTCGACGCGAAATTCTCTTCGCGCAATTTCCAGCTTCGTGTTTGAGCATTGGGATTAAGCTGAGCATTGCGCAAGTTTTTCTCGCCAATGCCGTGCAGGTATTTTGGGTCTAGTCCATAGCGGCGTTCATATTCACCGGCAACTTCGTTAAAGGTATGAGGCCAAATGAATTCAACACCCTGCGTATCCTCACCTACCCAGGCTGCGGCTTCCTGAACCTTCGCAGCCTGATTACCAGGCATGGTCTTTTCCTGTTCGATACCAACGACCAAAACACAGTCGTAACGGCCTGCTTCAATTTCGGCCATCGCAGCCAACACAGCAACACTACTGGAAGCGCAAGCGGCTTCATGGCGGCTTGATGGAACCCCCCATAATTCAGGAACGACTGAAGCCGGCATGGCGCCCAAGTGACCCTGGCCGGTATACAGCTGGCCAAAAGCGTTAGCAACATGAATGCACTCTATTGATTCAGGCCCGATTCCTGCATTATTGAAAGTATGCTTAATCGTATCGCGCATCAGCTCTTCTGTGCCCAAACTCTCCTTATTCAGGTTTCGAGCGAAGTCTGTTTGATACGCGCCGAGGATAAATACATTACGTGTCGCCATGGGAACTCCTAGTCAAAAGCAAAAATATAAACGCGCAAATTTAAAGTTGAATCAATAATCTAAAACCAACTGCATTTAACTTGCTTAACTAGACCTTGTCAAGCAAGTGCAGTTCGCCACCTCAAGACTTACAGTATGGATTGGCTGGTAAATCATTGTCGATGAGTGAGACGGCTACTAACCAACTATACCGTTGCTTCTGCCATGTGAGACCCCGGAAAAACTTGGGTTCGTCGTCTAAGATTTTCTCAGCAATTACAGATTGCTTATTGCTTTAATTCGTTTTGAGGCTGTCGAGTATTCGGCGACAAGGTCATCCACCAATTGGGCAACCGGTTGTACTTTATTAATGCATCCTAATCCTTGTCCTGCAGCCCAAATTCCTTTCCATGGCTTTACTTCAGCGCCATCCTGACCCGTGTAATTCAGCTTTGCCGCTTTGCCAGCTATGTCGGTCGGGTCGAGGCCCTGATTGACAATGCTCGGAATCATAAAGCTAGCATTTGCGCCGGTGAACGCTTTTGTCACCATTAGATCCTGAGCTGTGCAGTCGACCACCATTTGCTTGTATTCACGTTCCGCCAGGCTTTCATTAGTGGCAATAAAGCTTGTACCCATATAAGCGAAGTCGGCACCGGCCGCTACGCTAGCCAGGATACCTGCGCCACTGGAAATAGCGCCTGCAAGCACAATATACCCGTCCCAAAACCTTCGAACTTCTTCGACAAAAGCGAATGGATTTAGAGCGCCGGTATGTCCACCAGCACCGCTACAAACCAATGCGAGTCCGTCAACACCGGTATCTGCCGCCTTGCGGGCATACTCAACACTATTTACATCCGCAATCACTACACCACCATAATTTTGTACAGGTTCGACAACTTTCGCAGGACTGCCAAGTGCTGTGATAATAATTGGCACACGGTGTTTTACCACCACATCAAGATCGGCAGCGAACCGTTTGTTGGTGCGGTGGACCACCAAGTTTGCTGCATAAGGAGCATAGGACCTGGACTGGTCGCTACCGTCATCCAGCGCGTCCTCAATTTTCGTTACCCATTCATCCAGTATCGTGGTCGTTCGCGCATTGGGTGTTGGGAATGCCCCAACGATTCCCGATTTGCATACTTCAATAACAAGTTCTGGACCTGAAATTAAGAACATAGGCGCTGCGAAAAGCGGTAGTCGCAGCTTCGCGATTTGTCGTTGTACTTCTGTTTTCATCACAGCAACCCTACTCTTTTTTGGGTTTCATCCAAGGGAATAAAACTTTATCTCCTGAGAAGGTTACTCTAATGACATAACATAGTAAGAAAACAAAGACGCCCATCCTCACATACATTTCACCCGAATCAGATGTATCAAAAACACCCCCCACAGAAAAGAAAGCCCCCAGAAAAAATCCAATCCAGTGAATCACCAAACCTAGTCTAGCTAGCATACTGTCCCCTTAATGCCACACCACCAAAGCGATACAATTTCATTTCTTTTCTCTTAAAATTAGCTTTTAAGTATGGGGTTGGCAACTGTAATTATTAAGGCAGGGGGAAAGCCTCCCCCAACCCATATATGCAGGGTCACCCATTAATGATAATTTAGGGGGGCAAAAAGCTAATCTGCGATTCGTTTATGGTAGGTAGGATGGTAGGTAAAACTTATCTATTGGTGTAAGTTATTGATATAATAGGGTGTTCAAGTCCGGCCTTCGGCACCAATCTTTCGTAACATCCTGACCGCTCCCAGTTATCCAATCCCAGTAAATATTTTGCCTATATACCATATAGTTGTAGTACCCTGCCCGTTACCGTAAGTTTCAATACTATTATTTATGATGGGTATTTTAATGGGTATATGCCTAAGAAAGCGAAAGACCTCTCTGCTAATTTCTACTTTGGTTTCTTCGCAGTTGCTAATTGTCGGTGTTTTAGGCCACGCTGCAGAAGCGCCGGCTAGCGATGGATCACGGGATAGCATCAATGCACGAGCTGATTATTTCCGATTGAACAACCAATACGAACCACCACCAGGTGAAGCTCTGCATCATTACACGGCGGGATTCGCTAAGATTCTCTGCTCCGCTGTCTTTGTCACGGGTCTCGATCCGGTCGATGCTGCGGCCAATGTGGGTGGTTTTATTTCTCCATTCGATCAGCGTCATCATGTGGTCAACACTCGCATTGACCGCGTACGCGAAGAAGTCTCTCTCGTTTTACTCGATGATGTGGTGAGGACCGCCAGGCGTTATGACAATCAAGGCTGTGTGGCACATTCCTTAGGAGAGAACAGTATTGAATTCACTCCATCAGCCGTCGAAGCAGACCTGCCACCGGCACATTCCACACCCTGGCCAATGGGCGATGTCATAGACCAAGATGCCTGGCCGAGCGGAGTGGACATCGAGTTGGCGCAACGTGCGCTTGATACCGGATTCGGTCTGCCGGAAGCTCGTACTCTGGGTCTGGTAGTTACGTATCAAGGGCGTGTTCTCGGTGAACGTTACAGTGACGAAGTCGACATACACACACCTTTGGAAAGTTGGTCCATGACCAAGAGCCTCACCGGTACACTAATGGGAATTTTGATTCAGCAGGGTGAATACGAACTCTGGCAGAATGCGCCTGTTCCAGAATGGCAGGAAAATCCGAATGATCCGCGTCAGGAGATTCGTATCGGCGACATCATGCGCATGTCCAGTGGCATTATGATTAACGCGCCTTCCGATCCGGACTATGACACTAGTACTTATGCTGATCATTTTTACCTCTACACCGGCGGCGCTAATCAGTACAAATACGCAGCGACCCGCCCCGCAGAGTATCCCCCCAACACGATTGGTCGCTATCGTAATACCGATCCAGTGTTAACCAGTTATTTGATCCGTCTTGCAGTAGAAGGTCGGGGTGAGGATTACCACAGCTTTCCGCAACGGAATCTGTTCGACAAACTGGGTATTCGGACTGCGCTTATCGAGACAGATACCTATGGCAATTTTCTTGGACAGGGCCTTGCATTCATGTCAGCAAGGGATTGGGCCAAACTAGGAAACTTATATTTGCAGGACGGCGTCTGGAATAGGGAAAGATTGCTGCCCGAGGGCTATGTGGAGTACGCCAGCACCACTGCACCTGCCTGGATAACAGATGGCCGACCGGTGTATGGCGGCGCCTTTTTCTGGGTGGACAATGAAGTAGGCGATGATGGAATGCCACCATCATTTTCTATGCGCGGTGCTGGTGGTCAGTCCACGACAATCATTCCGAGTCACGAACTGGTGGTAGTGCGCATCGGAAAATACACTGGTGCCTCAGAGGGAGGTGAAGCCCTGCAAGAGATGTTACCATTGTTGTTGGATGCAGTACCTAAAGTGCGATAGTGGTGACGGTACCTTAAATGTTAAAGTCCGGCCTTCGGCACCAAATTCTAGTTTTATCCCTGTTGATCGGTTCCGATCAAACCCAGTAAATATCTAATCCACAGCCAATTTAGTTGTCTGATCCCTTTTATTGCTCATTCTTTAAATCCCTGGGAAATCAATGCCCCAGTGGTTGACCGATTAACCTCGAGGGATCTGCACCCGGTTTTGGTACATACTTATCAATCCAGGGTCCACCAAACTGTGCCACGTAAAGATTTCCTTCTGAGTCAACACTCATCTGATGCGGAAGAGAAAAGCCACCGCAAGCTCCAGTATGGTCCGTATCAAGCCCTGCCTCTGCAACTGCCGCATTGTCTGAACAGGTAAATCCAGGACGACCGAGCGATGACGCCTCGCCATAGGTCCCGAAATAATCCAGTAATTGACCGTCCAAATCGTACTTGAGAATGCGGTTCAACGTCGCATCCAAAATCCAAACAAAGTCGTTCACGTCAATCATAATGGCCACGGGATCCCAGATATTCGGCCACTCATCGAGGAGTGTTCCATCTTCAGTAAAGATTTGGATCCTGTGATTCCTCCGGTCTGATACATAAACCCGATTCTCTTTGTCCACGGCAATTCCATGGACTAAATCGAACTGCCCTGGTCCGCTTCCGACCGATCCGAACTCGGATAGAAATTTACCGTCCGAATTATAACGAACGACACGACCATTCTGGTAACCGTCACCCAACAAAAAATCGCCATTGGGAAGGAAAGCAAGCACTGCATTCTGCCCGAAATCCAACGGCCCTGGGTTTGGATTTTCACGTGGATTCGGTCCGCCTTCACCAAACACCGGATTGGGATCTTCCATTTGTAACAGGAGCTCGCTCCCGTCATTGCTGAACTTGAGGATTGCTTCGTGCACACCGTTTCCGCCTCGTTCATCCACCCATACGGCACGCTCAGGATCATAGGGATTGATATAGATCTGATGAGGACGATTGAAAAGCGAATCCCACTGCGACCAATTCTCAGTGATATTGCCATCGCGATCGACAGCTACGAGGAAATTCCTCTGACGCTCGTTATCTTCTCCCGGTCGAGATTGTCTACGTTGATCTCCCCACATCACTATCAAAACCCTATCGGGAGTGTCCGGCCAAACACCCGCAGCCGACCCCCAGGTCCAGGTCTCATCATGATCCGGCGCCGGCTTCCACCAACCTGGTATGACGTCATAAGGACCGTTCCGGTCGTCGCCACCTTTGGCTACTTCAAACCGACTGACGGGTGGCTCACTTTCTCCTGTGCATGCGGACACTACCGCAGTTACAATTAGTATGAGACCCAGACTGATACGTTTCAGCTCCATTTTCACTCTCCGTACAAATATTCGTTAACACTTATTCCGTGTTTCACTTTCACCTGGCTGATGGGCTTCCCAACCATAGCATAACCGATTGATGGAAACTCCCAGCCATGGCGCGTATTTACTGAAGTTGCGGGAGGTTAGTGAGCGCTGTTCACATTACCAATCTCGATAACAATCTGCCGGCTCCCCAGGAGGCTCCAGGTATCGCAAACCCTTAGAAAGGAAGGGTCTTTTTTGCTACTCTTCGGGTGATGCCATCTACCCTTTTCTGAGAGCTTGTTTGGGGGTTGCTGTATCTGGTTAGGATTGCTGGAATACGCTAGCTTTCCTGTGGGGACGTAAAGCTCTACAAAAGCTCAATAAATAGAGGCTCTAGATGAAAAAATCCGTTACCGCTGTCCTGGCTGTAGTACTGGGGTCAACCCTGGTACTGGGGGTAATCCTGGTATTTCCCGGTAATCAGGAGACGGAATTAAGCGTTTCTTCAGAACTTTCTCCAGAATTTAGTGAAATCCATTCTCCTAACAGTCTTGAAATGGAAGCTGAGGATCTCACAGTCGTCGTTCAGACATACTGCCAGGTATGTCACAACGATGCGTTGATGACAGGGAATCTCTCTTTGACCGGGTTCGAGGTAGAAAATGCGCCGAACCACCCTGAGACAGCCGAAAAGATGATTCGAAAATTAAGGGCTGGCATGATGCCTCCACCGGGTATGCCGAGGCCGAACGCTGATACGCTTCTGGCCCTGGTAGAAGAGTTAGAGACAACGGTGGACCAGAACGCTGATGCGAATCCAAATCCGGGAGTCAGAAGATTCCAGCGATTAACCCGGGCAGAGTATGAAAAAAGTGTGCTGCAGCTTCTCGATTTGGAAATAGATGCAAGTCGCTGGCTTCCAGAAGACACATTCCTGGGGAATTTTAATAATCTGTCTGCTGCCCAGGGTCTTTCTACCACTCTATTGGAGTCGTATCTGAGGGCAGCAGCCGAAGTCAGTCGCCTTGCACTGGGGAATCCAGATGCTTTGTCAGCTTCTTCTAAATACACTAATCCTATCCATGTCTCACAGCACTCATGGGATCATTTGGAAGGCACTCCCTTTGGGACAAGAGGGGGTATGGTAGTCAGGCATGATTTCCCCACAGATGGCGAGTATGTCATTTCGATAGAGACGCTTTTCGGTAGAGGTCTTCCCGGACAAGATCTGGATATATCGATTGATGGAAGAGGTATGGCTCAGTTAGCGCTTGAACATAATGGCGACCGGACGATACCGATTCAGACAAAGCCTATTTTTGTTTCGGCGGGTCAACATCAAATTGCAGCTGCTTTCGTGAAACGCATCGAAGGTCCTTACGAAGACCGGCTTAGCCCATTCAATTGGTCGTTTGTGGGAGGAGAGGATGCTCGACAGTGGGCTAACTATGGAATTACGGCGCTTCCACATTTGGCTGATCTAATGGTCACTGGCCCTGACACATCTGGTCCTGTATCGGAAACACCAAGCAGGAATAAGATTTTTTCTTGCTATCCGAACACCGAAGACGAAGAGAATGAATGTGCGCGGCAGATTATTTCGCGAGTAGCTACGCAAGCCTATAGACGTGCCGTAACTGACCAGGATCTTGCTGGACCAATGAATTTTTATGACCGATCGGCACAGAATTCTGGCTTTGAGATCGGTGTCCGGACTGCGCTACAAAGTATTCTTGCCAGCCCATCATTTTTGTTCAGGCTTGAAGAGCAACCCGAGGACGCTCTTCCCGGGCAGCTATATCAGTTGAATGAAAGTGACCTGGCTGCACGCATATCATTCTTCATTTGGGGATCGGGTCCCGACGATGAACTGAGGGAGATGGCCAATCAGGGTAAACTCTCCGATCCCGATGTGTTGGAAACCCAGGTTGTACGAATGCTGTCGAATCCGCGATCCAGGAACTTAGCAACCAGTTTTGCCTCGCAGTGGTTGCGGTTACAGGAAGCTGGAAAGAATGAGCCTGAGCCCTATCTATATCCTGATTTTACGGGACAACTCAAACAAGACATGATTCGGGAAACCCAATTGTTTTTCGAAAACCTGGTCAGAGAAGACAGAAGTTTGTTGGAGATTGTTTCGGCAGATTACACATTTGTGAATGAGAGGCTTGCCGACCACTATGGGATAGAAGGGATCATAGGAAATGAATTCCAGCGAGTTACTTATGAAGATGAGACCAGACGTGGCCTACTAGGGCATGGAAGTGTTCTCATGTTGACTTCGATGTCCAACAGAACCTCGCCCGTGTTAAGGGGGAAGTGGGTCATGGAGGTCATTATGGGTTCACCACCACCACCACCACCACCGGACATACCGACGTTGGAGGCGACTGAAGGTGCTGAAGACGGAAGAATTCTTACCACCAGGGAAAGGTTAGAGATACATAGAGCCAACCCCACATGTAACGCCTGTCACCAGTACATGGATCCGATAGGGTTAGCATTGGATAATTTTGATGTAACCGGTGCCTGGCGAATTCGAGAAGACGGTAGAGAGTTGGATACGACCGGCACGTATTATGATGGCACAGCTATTAACACGCCTATGGATTTGAATGAAGTACTAATAAAGCGGCCAATTCCCATCATTCGTAGTTTTACAGCCAATCTATTGGCCTATGCGATGGGAAGACGGATTGAGTATTTTGATCAACCAACTGTACGAAAAATTGTCAAAGAAGCGGAGGCGAGTGACTACAGGATGTCCTCATTCATTTTAGGGATCGTAGGTAGCGACCCCTTCCAGATGATGCAGGTTCCTGTTTCAGATGCTGGGTCACTTGCTGCAACGAACGAAGGAGTATAAAGAATGGCATTCATTACTGGAAAACATCTTTCACGCAGGGCTTTCATTGGGCGGATGGGCGCAGGAGTCGCACTGCCCTTCTTGAGTGCCATGGTGCCAGCGGGACGATCATGGGCACAGAGTTCCAATGCAGCGACGCCGACGAGACTGGTATGTATCGAGGAGTCAATGGGATGTGCCGGAGGAAGTGATTGGGGACATGGCAGAAATCTATTTGCGCCGCAGGGAACAGGTAGAGATTTCACCCTGGGAACAGCCAGCCAGCTGAAACCGCTAGAGGCCTATAGAGACTATCTCACCATTGTAAGCTCTACTGATTGCCACATGGCTGATCCTTTTAATGCTGATCAGATAGGGGGCGATCATGATCGTTCGACCGCAGTTTTCCTGACCCAAGCACATCCGAAGCAGACTCAAGGTTCTGACATACATATTGGAACTTCTCTTGACCAGCTTCATGCACAACGATTTGGCCAGGATACGGTACTTCCCTCTCTCGAACTGTGTATTGAAGAAATTGATCGTGGTGGTGGCTGTGCTTACAACTACCATTGCGCGTACACAACTTCTCTGGCCTGGGCAACACCGAGTCAACCGCTACCTGCTATTCGGGAGCCGCGCGCCGTTTTTGAACGACTTTTTGGTGCCGGAGATTCCGAGCAAGACAGAAGCGAAAGGAGAAGAACTGATCGAAGTATGCTCGACTGGATGGTTTCAGAAGTGGACAGATTGAGCAAGTCGCTGGGAGCTATGGATCAGGTCGCCTTGGATGAGTACCTGCAGCATATACGAGAGGTTGAGCGTCGGATTCAGCTGATGGAAGCTCGAAATCTATCTGGCGAGGAAAGAGAGATGCCGGAGGCTCCGTCTGGCATACCTGATTCGTGGGAAGAACACATGCAGCTTATGTTCGACGTGCAAGTCCTGGCTTTACAGTCCGATATGACACGGGCAATCACGTTTAAGACTGGTTTTGATCAGTCCAACAGGACTTTCCCGCAAAGTGGTACTACCAAGTCTATTCATGGTGCTTCTCATCACGGGAATGTTGCCGACGACATTATGGACTTCCATCGGATCAATACTTATCGCATGGGCGCAGTCGCCTACTTCCTGGAAAAGTTGAAGAATACGGTTGATGGAGATGGGACTCTTTTAGACAAAACAGCAATAGTTTGGGGATCCCCCATGGGAGATCCCAACTTACATAACCACATCAGATGTCCATTACTTCTGATGGGGCATGGGAACGGAGCGCTGGAAGGCGGAGTGCATGTTGCTGCTGCGGTAGGCACACCCATGGCTAACGCGTTTGTTACCCTGATGCAGGGTATGGGTCATGAGATAGACAGCTTCGGCGATAGTAACGGTTCTCTGGACTTGACGGTGTCAAGAGGTGTGACGTCAACGACAGGAGTAGCGTGATGGACATGTTTGCCCGTTTCCGGTTTGCAGGATTGTCGAGGCTGACTGTACTGTCGTTTTTATTGTTTGGTTTTACAACTAGTTTTGCTTCTGAGTTGATAGATTCAACTCGCTCAGGTGACCTTGAAACAGTTGCCAGTCTAATCACTGATGGTTCTGACTTGAATGAGGCGACAGGGGATGGGATGACAGCGGTGCATTGGGCCGCTCAGTTGGGACATGTTTCAATCCTGGAATCACTTCTGGACGCCGGTGCCGAGGTAAACCCGACAACAAGAATAGGCAGCTATACACCTCTGCATTTGGCGAGCAGCCAGGCCAACAGCGAAATTGTCAGGACGCTTTTGGAAGGAGGAGCAGACGTAAGTGCAACGACCACCAATAGTTTTGCCACGGCTTTGCATTTGGCAGCTCAGGAGGTAGGTGGTGCTGAATCGGTGGAGGTTCTGCTTGAATATAGTGCTGACCCAAACGCCAAAGAAGGATCGGCTGGACAGACCCCCCTGATGTTCGCAGCGGCCAGGAACCGAGTTGAATCTGTCGAATTGCTTTTAGACGCTGGTGCGGACCCTTCTATTTCAACAACCGTAGTGGATGTCTTACAGCAAGTTTTTGCTGATCGGCAGGCAAGTCGTTTTCTAAGAGAAGAGCTTTCGGAGTACATCAGCAATGACAGGGTCATGGATGCAAGCGGTGATTATGTCAGTGCGGAGACGGCGACCAAAGACAATGAACCCAGTGTAGATGAGGTTCAGGCGGCTATTAGAGCGCAGAGGGAATTTTTGCAATCAGGTGAAGCTTATCGGGATTTTAATGAGGAAGCTTTAGTCAATCACCGTCCAGATTATCCAGAAGGACCAGATCTTCCAAGGCCTCCTTACCGCGAAACACTAGTAGGAGCTACAGGCGGAATGACTGCACTATTGCATGCTGCCAGAGAAGGAAGTTCGGAAGCAGCAATGGCTTTACTGAAGGGAGGAGCGGATGTTAATCAGGTTAGTGGTGGAGATGAAACAAGTCCGTTACTTATCGCGACTCTCAATGGACAATTTGACCTGGCGATGCTTCTCACTAGCCAGGGTGCTGATCCTAATCTAGTGGCAAATACGGATGGATCAGGACCGCTGTTTGCAGTTCTACAAACACAATGGGCGCCTAAATCCAACTATCCTCAGCCCAGAGCTCAGGATCTACAAACGACAGAATATATCGACCTGTTGAGTGCTCTATTAGATGCAGGAGCCGATCCTAATGTGCGTCTCAAGACCCATCTTTGGTATTGGGAATATGGACTGACCAAAATTGGAACCGATCTAAAGGGTGCTACTCCTTTCTGGCGTGCGGCTTATGCGCAGGATATCGAGGCCATGAAGTTACTGTCCAGCTATGGCGCTGATCCCAACATCCCAACCGCATGGCCAGCTCCAGAAATGAGAGAGCGTCGGCAGCAGGATGGAAGACAGCAGGAGGATTCGGGGTTGCCGTATATTCCAACGAATGCTTTTAATGCTTACCCGATACATGTGGCTGCAGGGGGTGGGTTTACAGGCTTAGGATCCTTCAGTGTCAGGAACGTTCCCGGAAGTTTTATACCAGCTGTTAAATATCTCGTGGAGGAACACGGCATCGATGTGAACACTTTAGATTCATGGGGTTATACGCCGATGCACTATGCAGCATCAAGAGGTGACAACGAGTTGATCCGGTATTTGGTATCAAAGGGCGGTGATGTCACTGTGATAACCCGTTTAGGCCAATCAACAGCTGATATCCCACGAGGTGGTCGGGCAGGTTTTTTTACCAGAGTTGCTTTTCCTGAGACCGTGAAGTTGTTACAAGAATTGGGATCCACCCTGGAATGTCTTCATACGCATTTTTTGGATACCGGAGATTTTTGCCCATTGGCAGGAGAGTTAGATCCTTGGGGATTACCTACACAATAGGGGAACTATATCTCTAAGTTTAAGTGATAGTAAGTTTTTTCTAAAACTCGGTTGCGCTCATTAAATTTTTCTTATTCGTCTTTGACCGCAATCCCCTGCATCTCAAATCGCAGACCAAATAGAAGTGGTCCTGAGCCAACAAACGCTCTGGGAGGAAAGTCCTTTGAAAAATAGCTTCTATAAACCTCGTTGAAATCCGAGTACAAGTTCAAGTCAGTACAGTAAATGGTCACATAAACCAAATCATCCATTGTCATTTCCACTCGTTCTAGCGTCGTTTTGAAATCCTCCATTAGTAAACGAGCTTCTTCTTTCGGGTCTTCAGGAACCGTCCGAGTGCCCGGCAAAACACCCCCTTTACCAGAAATGTATAAAGTGTTTCCAACCAAAGCAGCATCACTGAACGGAAGATCTTGTCCAGCAATTTCGCTCTTAAAGTAGGTTGTCCCTTCTCCTGCAAATGCGGAACCAACAAACGTAGCTACTAAGATAAAAAGTATTGCGGGTTTATTCATAACATTCTCCTTTGTTTCTGAAATTATCGTTAGTCTTTGTGTCTCGATTTCTATCATTCCCACTCAATAGTAGACATGAGAAAAACCCCAGTGTTTATAAGGGTTTGCGACGTCTGTTTTCTTACTATGTAGTAAGTATGTCTATGTAGTAAGTATGTAGTAAAAAGGTTCTTGTTCATCATCTTGTTGTTATCTTTTTTCTTATGAAATCAATGTTTTAACTTTTCCTAACTACATACTATGTAGTGAATTTCTCTCCTTTTCTAATGGAAAGTTTTTATTACCCAAAGTGTAATTAAGTTACGAGAAATCAGAAGTCGTGATTTCTAATTCAGATGTTTTAGTTACTTCAGTTCCGTACATATTTACATGTAATAAGATTTTAGAAGCCATATATGCTGCTCCTTCAGAGTCGCTACCAAGATCAATCGCGTAATCATTAATAGTACTGAAGGAATAAAAACCTTTTTGTTTTGTTTCAGTAAAATGGAATAATTTACTTTCTGCCAATTGTTTAAAACTAGGCTCTTGATCAATGTTCCCCTGATCTTTAAATGGAAGATGAATGCTCACACCAGGTGAAGATGGCTTTACTTCTTTTGGTAACAAATCAGGAATTTCGCTAGAGGGGATAATTTGGAGGAGGCATTCTCCTTCTCCTTTTTTGTATATTTCTGTGCAATAAAAACCTTCTTTTTCTTTTTGAAGGGATAAGTTTTCTTCGATCTGATCTATCAAACCAGGAAAGATAAATCCATGAATTTTTCCTTCGGAATCAATAATATCATCTACTACTGCTTTGGCTTCTGAAAAACCTTCGAATCTTACAAAAAGGCTCCCACAATATTCACAATTAATATGATTTTTAGCACCTGCGCCACACGAGGGACATTTTATTACTTCAGCATTCATACAAATTAAATATACCATGAGATAAGATATTCAGACTATTCAACTTACCGTTAGCCTGTGCCATATCTGTGCCATATGGCCGCGTA
>ERZ651768.405-NODE-405-length-32783-cov-3.972849_pt1 | contig 32783 bp, 28 predicted proteins | sample MGYA00514754_ERZ651768 | MGnify/ENA metagenome assembly ERZ651768
TCCTGCCCGCTATTTGGTTGGCGCTGGTTATGCAAACAGGCTCGGTCTTTGCCATCTTCCTCTTCGCCGACCTACTGGCGACCGCGACTGTGTTGCCGGTGCTACTCTCGCTCTGGGACCGCGTCGTCCCGCAGGCGGCGCTGGCGGGCGCCGTGGCCGGGCTGCTCTCGGTCGTGGCCTACGGTGCCGCGACCGCCGACGTGGCGACCGGCGTGGGTTACCTCACGTCACCGACCAATGACTGGGGGCTCGCCAACCTGGGAGTCTTCCTCTCAGCGCTGGTTGGTTCGGGCGTCGTCACGGTGGGTGGCTCTCTGGCGCTTGCTTCCGAAGACCAATATATAAAGTGATTCAGTCGTGAAGTGCGCTGAAGTTGCCCTCTAACAACAGCAGTTTACCTGTGTGGCATTCTACCCGCACGTGCCCCCCTGCAGCCACTTCGTTGTGCATCCCGCGCGCACCCATCGCCAGCGGCTCTTGCTCCAGATTCCAGCGCGCGCCGCCCACGCTCACGACCGCCTCCGGCAGCGCCATCAGCGAGAAGAGCGTTCCCGGCTGCGCGGTGAACTCGGCGCTGCCCGCAACCGCGGTCACGCGGAAGTGGTCATCGTGCAGCTGGACGCCCTCGAACGCCAATGACAGTGCCGCCAGCGTGTGATCGATGCGGCCACCAGACCAGCCAATGACCACGATGTCGTCGGCGCCCTCTGCCCGGGCCCAGGCGACTGCCTTTTCCAGGTCGGAGCTGTCGGGGGCGCTGTCGCGCACCAGCCTGTCAGAGAACTGTTTCTGTGCCACAGCGGAGAGCGAATCTAGGTCACCCACGACTACGTCCGGCTCGATGCCGACGGCAAGCAGTCGCTCACCGCCACCATCAGCGCCAATCACGAGCGCGTCGTTCGCCAAGTCTTCCACGGTAGCGGGCAGCGGCCTGTCACCTGCGACGAGTGCTCTCACAGCATCGCGCCGACTTTTTCCAGAATTTCGGGGTGGTGCTCTTCGAGGACCTCGAGGATGCCCTGGACCGTCGGTTCGTCAACACCTACTTTGACCATGGTCTCGACAACAGCGTCAATCATTTCCGGCTCGACCTCGGTCAATTTGGTTTTTGCCAAGTAGGAATGGTAGAGCCGGTCCTCCATCTCCTCGCGCCAGCCTCGCTCGTATGCCTGCAGGAACTCCTCGCTGAAGTCGCTTGCCTCCGTGGCGGAAGCAGCAACGCGTCCCGCTTCCCGGCCCGAGAGGCAGGCGTTGGCGACGCCGCCACCAGTAATCGAATCGATGTGACGTGCTGCGTCACCGACTAGTATCACCCCTGCCGCAGCAGTCTTTTCGAGCGGTTCCGAGAGCGAGACGCCGCCAGCAATTGTGTCGATTATCCTGCCGTCAGCGAAGTCAGGATGATCGGCGATGAACGAGTCGAGCAGGTTCTTGATTTCACCCGGCTGTTTCACTCGTGAGAGCATGCAGCCGATGCCAACGTTGGATTCACTGGCCGTTTTGGGGAAGGACCAGATGTAGGCGCCTTTCGAGCCCTTGGCCAGGTAGAATTCGCAATATTCCGGGTCGATGTCCAGGTCGACCATCGTATATTGCAGCGCGCCGCACATGTCGGCTGGCTTGCGGTGTGTCGGCAGCCCCGCCCAGCGCCCTACCTGTGACTCGAAGCCGTCGGCGCCAACAACCACCCCGCAGCGCAGCTCCTCGCTAGAGCCATTGGGGTTGCGGATGCACACACCTGTTACAGTGTCACCGTTGTGTAACAGTCCGATAACGGCCGTGGATATCCGGACCTCGGCACCTGCGTCAGCAGCCAGTTTGGCGAGATGCTGGTCGAGTCCGGTCCGTGAGATAACCGCCCCCACTTCGGTGCCGAGGTTGTCGTCATCGACAGTGAGGCAGGTCCCGTTCGGGGAGTAGATACGCGCGCCACGGACGCGGTTAGTGACCCAGTCACCCTCGACCTCGACACCAATCATCTCCAGCCAGCGTGGGGCGATGCCCTCGCCACACCTCACAGGGACGCCAATTTCGGCCCGTTTTTCAAGCAGCAGCGTCCGTGCCCCTCCCTCGGCGGCGAATCGCGCTGCAGTCGAACCGCCCGGTCCAGCACCCACGACAATGACGTCCCAATCCATTGGATAGTACTAGATTCCGCCGATATTAAAGCGGTGGGGAGGAACTGTTATTATTCTGCGACCATGCACGGCCAATGGGCACACGTGTTCCGCTGTTGGTATCGCTGCTGTTGCTGGCGTCGCTACCGTCACTTGCAGTGCCGCCCAATGCTGGACCGGAGCCGCCCTGGTGGGAGACCTACTCGCGCGATAAGGACCGCAATGGTATCAGTGATCTGTTGGAGTGGAAGCTGGCACAAGAGGACCGCTTCTTCAGCCCGGGCGAAGCGCGTGTCTTCGTGCGATACGACCACCACCCTGTTGACAGTGACGTAGCACGGCTCGAAGCGGCCGGTGCAATCGTGACCCTCCGCGCACAGTATCTAGATCTTCTCGGGACTACCATGCCCCGTGCGCTTGTGCCGCAGGTGGCCTACTGGGAAGGCGTCGTGATGCTGGACGACATCGGCAAGGCGGAGCCGCAGATGCACGAGGCAGTCCCGGCGATGGGGGTCGACTTGGCGTGGGAGTTTGGTTTCGACGGCGCCGGAATAACCGTTGCGATAGTTGACACCGGTGTTGACGGCATGCATGTCGGGCTGGATGACCAGGATGATAATCCGCTCACCGATGACCCAAAAATTCTCGTATACTACAATGCCTACGAAGATCAGGAGTATGACGGCCGCCTGTCGGAGGACAGTGGCACCCACGGCTCCCACGTTGCCGGTATAGTGGCTGGCACTGGCGATGGCGAGACCGCGCCTGATGGAACTCCTTACATAGGTGTCGCACCGCAAGCAAACTTGGCCAACGTGCTCACCTGTTGTGCTGGCGACATCGAGGATATCATCCGCGGCATCGAGTGGACTATCGCCAACCAAGACCGCTTCGGCATCCGTGTCATGACCTCCAGCTTGGGTGAGCAGCAGGTGGAGTTCCACATTGACAACGATGGCAATTCTGCTTGGAGCCAAGCGGTCAATGCCGCAGTCGAGTCGGGACTGGTGGTGACACTCTCAGCGGGCAACGAGTTCGGCGCTGCGACTGTCGCAGGCTGCAATACTATTGATTCTCCCGGAGACGCTATCCTCCCCATAACAGTCGCCGCGCTCGACAAGGACCTCAGCTTGGCACCCTATAGTAGCCGTGGCTACACTTCGGACGGACGCGTCAAACCAGACGTCGCAGCCATCGGCTCTAATATCATGGCACCTAACAAGGGCACTGGTACAGGCTATACTTCCAAGTCAGGCACCAGCATGGCGACGCCACTGATGGCAGGCATTGTCGCGCTGACGCTCGAAGCGAACCCCGATCTGACGCCGGCCGAAGTTAAGGATACAATTGTCGCCGGATACTCTATCGAACGCGAAATCCTCGATGACAGTGATCTCTACACCAACGACTGCTCGCTGCTCGAGACGCGCCCCGACAACGAATACGGCTACGGGCAGGCGGACCCCCGCGTTTTCGTGGAAGTGGCTGGGCAGGTCGACCCGCTGTTGCAGGTCATCTGGACCATCCCGCCGCAGTACGCAGTGGTGAACAACACCACCGTTGAGGTGAAGCCTGAGATCTACAACATAAGCTGGCTCACTGGCAGTGCCAACGCTGGCGGAGCGTCGATAGCGGGCGGTGTCGAGGTGCGCTTCGGTGCCTCCGGCTGGTATCCTGCTACTGATGTCTCCAGCACGGGCGATTGGTCGTTGTGGAGAATCCAAGTCCCTCCGGAAGCTGTTAAGGGCAACCAGACGCTCTCGGCGCGCCTCGTCGCGGCCTCCGACCGGATGTCGGCGATTGACTCGGCCAGCGTGGTGCTGCTCAATGAACATGCGCCTGCACCGCAACAGAATGATTCCCCGGGGCCGCCATTGCTAGTGGGGCTGACAGTGCTGGCAGCCGTTGCGCTGCGTCGCCGTGATTAGGCGAGCTGCATCCGTCCTGTCACGAACGGGTTTTTCTCGCGCTCGCGGCCAATAGTTGTCTGTGGGCCGTGGCCCGGGAAGACGAGAGTCTCGTCGGCCAGTGTCATCAGCTTGTCGCGGATGGACGCCATCAGCTGCGCGCCATCACCGCCGATGAAATCAGTGCGCCCGACCGAGTCGCGGAACAGCACGTCGCCGCCAACGAGTATTGGTCCCGCCTCGTCACTGGCGGGCGCGTAGAAGCAGAGTGAATCGGGGCTGTGGCCAGGGCAGTGCAGCACCTCGAAGCTGCTGTCACCGACGGTGACGTTATCACCCTCATTGAGGAAACCACCCGGCTCGACCGGTTCCGGTGCGGACATCCCGAACATGCGTGCCTGCCCCTCAAGGTTGGAAAGCCAGTCGGCGCAGAGTGGGTGGCACTCCAGCGGCAGTCCTAGTTCGACGACCGCCTGCGCCGCGACGCCGACGTGGTCGAGATGCCCGTGCGTGGCAATGAGTCGCCTGACGGGGACCCCGGCTTCGTCGAGCATCTCCCGGATGCGCGACCACTCGGCGCCGGGGTCGAACAGGATGGCGTCGTCGCCATCGACCGCCAGAGTCGCGTTCATCTGCAGTGGGCCCACCGCGCGCTGGAGGATACGCAGTACCATCAGCGGTTCAGCTCGCTTCGGAGGCCCACGTCTCGGCCAGCTGCACCAGTGTGCGGACGGTGATTCCCGTAGGGCCTTTCGGTCGGTGCGGCTTACCCTTGTTGTCCCAGGCGGTGCCGGCGATGTCGAGATGCACCCAAGGAGTGCCGTCGACAAATTCTTCGAGAAACTTGGCGGCCGTGATGGTCCCTGCCTCGGGAGTGCCGGAGACGTTCTTCAGGTCGGCCAGCTCGCCCTTCATCAGCTTGCCGTATTCAGCGTCCATAGGCAGCTGCCAGTAGCGCTCGCCTGCCACGTCGCCTGCCGCTATCACGCGCCCTGCGAGTACGTCGTCGTTTGTCATCACCGCCGCGCGGGTCGAGCCGAGCGCGTAGGTGACGGCGCCAGTGAGCGTCGCCGAATCGATGATATGCGTTGCGCCTTCGGCAACGGCGTAGCAGAGTGCATCGGCCAGCACTAATCGCCCCTCGGCGTCGGTGTTGTCGACCTCGATGTGCTTGCCGTTCATTGCGCGCACGATATCGCCCGGTCGCGTTGCGGTTCCCGACGGCATGTTCTCCGCCAGCGTCAGCAGCCCCGTCACGCGCAGTTCTACGCCGAGCCGCGCGATGGCAGTAATTGCGCCATACATGCAGGCGGCGCCAGACATGTCGTATTTCATCTTCTGCAAGTTCTTTGATGGCTTGATTGAAATCCCACCAGTGTCGAAGGTAATTCCCTTGCCGACCAGCCACAGGTGCGGCTCTTTCGAGGCCCCTTCAGGCGACCAGTCGAGTCGCACCAGTTGCGGCGGCCGCGCTGATCCGTCGGCAACCGAGCAGAGCGCGCCGGCGCCCATCTCGCGCAGCTCCGTCTCGCCCATGACACTTACCATTAGGCCATGTGCCGGTCCGTCGGCCATCGCGCGCGCGGCGAATTCCTCCGGGCCGAGATCGTTGGCCGGCAGGCACGCCAGCTCGCGCGCCAGGTTGGTGCACTCACCTACGACAAAGCCCGCTTTGGCGCCGTCTAGCGGCCCGCAAACGACCAGAGTTTCCAGCGCATTGTCATCGGATTTAAGCCGGTACTGTTCCAGCCCGAAGCCGCCCGCCACCGCGCCGGCGACCGCGCTGCGCGCATCGCCTTCGAGTGCCAGCGCCAGCTGGCCGTAGCCCCGCGATTCAGCCGCACGCACTGCCTGCCCGCCGAAGGCGAACGATGCCTCGGTTGACCAGTCGTCGCCGCAACCTATGAGCAGCAGTCGTCGCGCCGCGAAGCCATTCGGGGAATGCAGCAGCGTCAGTTCACCTGCCTTTCCCTTCAGCTCACCTGCGTCACGCAGCGGCGCGACCAGCGCACCGACCACGTCTGGCTCCGTTTCGCTGAAAACCGGTATCGCGAGCGCGTCGGTCGCAATCCCTGTTAGCTCTCCGTCGTCGAACTCTAGCTTCATGCCGTGCCACTTGTGGCCCCTTTATAGAAATGGAGTCGTGCTCAGATCTGTGCTTTGCCTTCCGCCGCCAGTACCATTCGGTTGCAGTCGCCCTCGACAGTGACGCCGGTGCCGAGAATACAGTCCTCGATGACCGCGCCAGTCGCGCTGGCGCCAGTGAGCAGTACCGAGCGACGCACAACACACTTGTCGAGCAATACGCCGGGACCGATGACCGTGTCGGGGCCAACGATGCTGCTCGTAATTTCCGCATCAGCCGCAATCAGCGCGTTGCCACGCACGCTGGCGCCGGGATGCGCTGCTGTCGCCTCGCGCTCGAGCAACATCGCGTTCGCCGCGAGATAGCTCTCGGGTGTCCCCGCATCAATCCAGTGACCTGTGAATCGAAAGCCATGCAACCCCGCACCAGCTAGTTTCGTAAAGATTTCGCGTTCGACCGAGACCTTACGACCGATGGGAATCATCTCGAGCACCTGCGGCTCGAGCAGGTATGTTCCGGCATTAATCAGCCGCGACCGCTCCTCGCCCGCTTCCGGTTTCTCCTGGAAGCCCACAATAGTGTTTCCGTCTAGCTCCGCCACACCGTAGCGGCTCGGGTCGGAGACTTCCCACAGCGCCAGTGTAGCAAGCGCGTCGGTTGCACGATGCTGGTCCAGCATCGCTTCTACATCGAGCGACGAGACAATGTCGCCATTGAAGACCAGTGTCGTTCCAGAGATGTGATTGCAGCAGTTGCGCATCGCACCGCCAGTGCCGAGCGGCTCCGCTTCCGGAACTGTAAGCACTTCGCGGTCACAATCGACTGCGGCGAAATGCGCCTCAATTGCGTCAGCTTGGTGATGCACAGCTAGCACCACTTTTGTGATGCGGGCAGGCAGGCTGCGCACCAGCCGCTCGAGCATTGGCACGTTGGCGAGTGGTAGTAGCGCCTTTGGCGTCGCCAGCGTCAGTGGCCGCAGTCGCGTGCCGAAGCCACCAACAAGGATTATCGCCTCCACGCGGCCTGAGCGGCGGCGGTATTAGAACGGCAGCGCACCGCGCTGCCAGAGTGTGTCGAGAACCAGTCCTAGCGTGAAGAGCAGGCCACCCAACTTGACAAAGTGGAATGCCCACGCCACGTACCAGAGTGGCCAGATAGGGTATTCCTCAGGTGGGTCATCGGGCGTGCGCCCCTCCTTCAGGTTATCGGGCATTGCGTCGAACGCAATGCGGAACGCTTCCTGCGGAGTTGCTGGCACAGGCTGACCCAGCATGCGCGTGCAGAGCATTGCGCGCGCCAGCGCCAGCATACCCAGTGCCATGAAGGGATGCCCACCGCCGCCGACCAGTGGTGCATCGGTCGGCAGCGCCAGCCAGAAGCATACCGGGAAGAAGGTCCAGATGAGCAGCTGTGTCAGCCTCGCCGCGCCGCGCAGACCGAGCAGCACCGGCAGTGTACGGATGTGCTTCCGCGAATCGTCATCATGTTTGTCCATGTGCTTTCCCATCACGACCGCCATTACAGTCAGGCCGTACGGTACCGAGACCATCATTGCTTCTTGCAGCTGAGCCTCGGTCGCGACGTTACCAGCGAGCGCCCAGAAGGCGCCGCCAACCATTAGTGGCCCCCAGACCAGGAAGATGCCAATTTCGCCCAGACCGAGCGACTTGAGCCGCAGCGGTTTCGCAACGTAGAATATTGAAATCGCGAGCCCCACCAGCACGAAATACCAGATAATTATGCCAATTTTCTGCGCGAACCAGGCGGCAATCAGTAAATCAGCGAGGTAACAGATGGAAATGGCGACAAGCAACCGTGTCTCGCTCACGAGTCCGTGCATTAGTGGATGCGGTGCGTAGTTGGCGCGCGGATAGTCGGCAGTGTCGACGCCGTGCACGGTGTCGAAGAAGTCGTTAACCATGTTGTTACCGGCGTGTGCTAGCAGTAGCCCAACCACAACGAGTATCGCGTCGAGAGGGTCGACCACGCCGGCTCCGAGCTGCGCTGCCAGCATCACCCCGACCAGCCCCGAGAAGAGCGTCATGTTGAAGACGCACGCCCGCGTGATGAGCATCCAGCGGCTGACCGGGTCGAGTGGGGCGCCCGGCAGTGGGTTGGCGGTCTGGTAGATGGTACGCCAGCGGGTGAGATAAGCAGGGGCGGTCATTTGTCCTCGTAATAGTCCAGCCCGAGATGCGTTATGAGCGTCTCTCCCATCAGGTGCCGCAGCGTATTCTCCAGTTTCACCTTCTGCGCGAACAGGTCGTGCATTGGTGGCAGTCCCGGCTTGGTCATAGGGGACTTGAAGTAGAACGATAGCCATTCCTGGATGCCACTCATGTTCGCGCGCTGGGCGAGGTCGAGGAAGAGCGCCAAATCGAGCACGATGGGAGCGGCGAGGATTGAGTCGCGACAGAGGAAATCGATTTTTATCTGCATCGGGTAGCCGAGCCAGCCCCTGATGTCAATATTGTCCCACCCCTCTTTGTTGTCTCCGCGCGGCGGGTAGTAGTTGATACGCACTTTGTGATACAGGTCACCGTAAAGCTCAGGGAATTTCTCGGGCTCGAGCATTTGCTCTAGAACGCCCAGTTTGGAGACCTCCTTGGTTTTGAAGCTCTCCGGATCATCTAACACCTCACCGTCGCGGTTGCCGAGGATGTTGGTCGAGAACCAGCCATCAATTCCAAGCAACCGCGCTTTCAGTCCCGGCGCCAGAATGGTCTTCATCAGTGTCTGCCCGGTCTTGAAGTCCTTGCCCGCAATCGGCACGCCTGCCTCGCGCGCTAGTGCGTACATTGCCGGGAAATCGACCGACAGGTTAGGTGCGCCATTGGCATATGGAACGCCTTCAGAGATAGCGGCATACGCGTAGAGCACTGACGGTGCAATCGCGGGATGGTTGCTGTCTAGCGCTGTCTCGAACGCTTCCAGCGATTCGAACATGTCCCCCTTCGGTGCCTGGTATATCTCAGTCGAGCCGCACCAGACCATCACCGCTCGCTCCAGCTTGTGCACCTTGCGGAATTTACGAATATCAGCGCACAGCGCCTCGATGCACGCGCGGTGGCCCCTTTCGGGCTTGACATGCGAGCCGTCCAGATTCCTGACAAAGCGTTTCTCGAAGACCGCCTGCATCGGCGCAATCGCCTCGAGCTCTGGCCGCAGCTGGTCGAGCAGCTCGCGCTCGAGCACGCCCGCCTTGCGCGCGGCGGCGTAAACATTGTCGGGAAATATATCCCAGCCGCCGAATACCAGCCTGTCGGGCTTCGCGAGCGGCACGAAGTCGCGGATTGGGACTTCGCGGTGATCGGTGCGCTTGCCGAGCCGCAGCGTTCCCAGTTGCGTTAGCGAGCCAATTGGCTGTGCCAGCTCCTTTCGCAGTGCTAGCACACCAGCGATGAAGGTAGTTGAGACAGCACCCAGCCCCGGCAGCAGCACTCCTAGCCGACCTGTGGCCGGTGCAGTATCGACTTTGGACATCTTTGCGAGGGAGCTGCAGTACGCGCACGGCAGGGTATTAACGTTAGCGCAACTCGCCTAGCATGCCTCCCGATGACGTTCCTCCCTCCGCCAGCGGTGATTTCCCCGCCGTCGCCGCCGTCGCCAGCACCGCGGTGGCGTTGCTCTTTATCGGGTTGGGGCTGCTGCTGGCGCCTCCTGGGGACTCACTGGCCGGTGTCGAGTTGCCAACGAGCTGGGCCGTAGTCATTCTAATCTGTGGCTTAGCGGGGTTGCGACTGGCATGGCGGCTACAGGGGGGCGACGCAATCGGCGCGCGTGCGTGGTGCCTGCTGATGGCACTGCTTTCACTTCCGTCACTGCCGTATTCACTACCAGTGGCGCTGCCGGCGCTCTTCGGCGCGTGGCGGCTGTGGGGAGGGGTGCGCTGAGGCGCCTGCGTATTCAATAGAAGATTGAGAGGCAGGTAAGTGATCCGTCAGCGGCACGGATTTGCGACATTTCGAGTGGGTGCAGCTGAAAGCCATGCTGCTCGAGTATAGAATGCGTTACGGGGTACCCCGTCGCCACTAGCACTTTGTTGCCGAATACAATAACGTTGCAGCCGTATGTTTCGGCGGCGGGGACGCGAATGACTTCGGCAATGTTCTCGAGCGTCCCATCGAGCAACGCGTGTTCAGGTGCCAGTAGGAGTCCTTCACCAGGAGAGGTACAGATTGATTTCAGATGTAGGTGGTCATCAGGAATTGCGATTTCATGTACCAACAAGGGTGCAACAAAATCGCGCAGTGCCTGCGCGCCAGCCAGGTTGGTGCGAGTCGAGAGTCCCACGACAAAGCAATCACCGATGCGTAGCACATCACCGCCATCGAGAGTGCCGGGCATTTCCATTTCCACCAAATCCAGGTCGTTCCCCAGTGCTGCTGCGACTGCCGGCTGTTCACCGCGGCGCGCTGCATGCCCTGATCGTGTGAGTAGTGCGCGGTCGTCCAAGACGACAGCCAGGTCCTCGACAAAGATGCAGTCAGGGTGTTCCTCGTCAGGAACCAATTCGGTGACGTCAATGTCGAATCCGCGCAGTGCTGCAATATAGGCGCTATGCTGTCGTCGTGCATCCGACACGTCGGTCGGCCCGCTGCCGAAGTAGCGTGCGGTCGCCTGTAGGTAGGAGTTGGGGACACCGCGGACGATAGCGCGTGCTATGGCTTCTGAGTGTCTCATGGCTTTAGCGTAGTGCTCCTGCCAGCAGCGGCAATAGCACTGTTGCATCTCCCTCCACGGTGACGCGCTGCGCCTCTGGTCTGACCTTGCCCCAGGATACCGCTTCACGGATGCGCGCGCCGGAGAGCGAGCCGTCCCACTCAGGCGCCGTTGTCACCTGTATGGCGTAATCCAGCCCGTCACGGAATTGGTTCCACCAAATGACATGGTGTTTCGAAATGCCGCCGCCAATCATCAGTGCGCCCGTGGCCTTGGCATCGTGCACAATGTCCGAAAGTGCGTGCTCGTCAGCCAAGGTGTCAGGGGTGAAGTCGCGATGTGATTGCCAGAACTGCCATAGCTGCGAGCCAACTGCGCCATCGCTGAAACCCGGGACAAAGACCGGCACGTTTTGCGCCACACAAGCGGCTAGCAGTGATTCGTTGCCACGCTCCTCGCGCGCTAGCCGTGCGCCTAGCTCATGCCAGATTTCCCTTGGTATCCACCTAGTCTGCTTTTTATATAGGTCTTCGAGAAATGATTGCATCCATTTCTCAATGGGAATTCCGTAGGAATCGTCAGGCACCAGTACGTTCCCGAGTCGGTTGATGCCGCGCTCGCGCAGCTCGGTATCATTCATCTCAAAGTCGCCGTGGTAGTAATTGGCCAAGGTGCGCGCGATGTCATGGTCAAGAGTCCCGCAAGTCGTTACTATTACGTCAATGAATCCATTGCTGACCAGCTGCCTTAGCACCCCCCGCGTTCCAGTTGCCATAATGTCGGCCGGGAAGCTCAGGAAGACAGTGCAGTCGCTATCATGCATGCGGCGCATGATTCCTGCTGCGGTCGCCAGCTTGGCGGCAGTAAAGCCGCCTGCCGTACCGAATCGCTCGAGCAGTTCGGTCAGCGTCGTCTCTGGGCCGGTGGTGAAGTCGCGTACCGGCTCTTCAGCCATCGATAATCAGTCCGCAAGTTCCACAAATTAGTTTGTCGCCGTCCGGTTTCAGCCTCCCCGAGCGACACTCAGGGCAGAGTCCAAGCGGCGCTATTTGCTCTGCTGCAGCCTGCTCGTCATCACCATTCTCAACTTCGGTGTGCAGTGCAACTGCGACAAGCGTTTCGTCATCCTCGAGTGACATCACCTTGACGCCACGGCCAATGCGCTTGATTTCGCGGATGGAATTGACCTCAGTACGAATCACTTTGCCGCTGCTGGTCGTTGCCAGCAGTTGTTGCGCGTCGCCCACCGGAAGACATGCAATGACCGCGCCGCTCTTTTCGTCCGGCTTGAGGTTAAGTACACCGCGCGCACCGCGCTTAGTGAGTCGGTAGTTGGCGACGCTGGCGCGTTTGCCGAAGCCTCGCTCAGTGATAGTCAGCAGTGTCTCTTCTTCATCGACTAGTGCCATGCCAATCACCGAATCGCCTTCTTTCAGCCGGATACCAATCACTCCTTGTCCAGAGCGGCCGATAACGCGGATTTCGCCTTCGCTGGCGCGGTTAGCCATTCCGTTGCGGGTTGTGAACATGACCTGGCTAGCGCCATCCGAGACAGCGACATCAATCAACTCGTCACCTTCCTTGAGCGTAATCGCCCGAAAGCCCTGGTCTACCTTCCAGCCACGCGCAATTCGCTGGGTGAATTCCTCAAGCCTCGTGCGCTTGACCATGCCATTCCGTGTCGCCAGGACCAAAAAGTGACCTTCAGCTTCTAGATTGGCTACTGGCAGCATTCGCAGTACCTTCTCGTCTGACTCATGCCGTTTCTCATCCAGTTTCTGGAGCAGCTGCACTAGTGGTGTTCCCTTGGCGTAGCGCGAGACGTCGGGAACTTGCCATGCCTTCAGGAAGTACATCGATCCGTCGCTGGTAAAGAACAGGATATGGTCGTGCGAGCCGAGCGAGTAAATTTCGACAGGCGTGTCGCCCTCTTTGGCCTTGATACCGATGCGGCCTTTACCACCACGCCGCTGTGCACGGTATTCATCCAGCTCCACGCGTTTGATGTAGTCTTCCTGCGTCCGCATTACTACCACCTGCGAGCGTGGTATCAAGTCTTCAGTGTCAATGTCACCCTCCCAGTCAGAAATCTCGGTACGCCGCTCATCACCGTACTTCTCTTTCAGTTCGAGCAGTTCTGCGCGAATAATTTCACTTACTCGCTCCGGCCGCGCTAGCACATCTTGTAGGTCGGTGATGGTTACTTTCAGCTCCTCCAACTCGTCATGTCGGGCATTGGCATCCTGTTGCGAAAGCTGGTAAAGCCGCATCTCGGCAATCGCTTTGGCTTGCGGCTCACTCAACTGAAACTGCGTCTGCAGTCCTGCAACGACTGCATCGCGACCGTTTGCCTTGCGTATGAATCCAATAATCGCCTCCAGCTGCGAAATGGCGAGCAGCAATCCTTCGACAATGTGCGCTCGCTCCTGCGCTTTCTTCAGCCGGAAGTGGCTACGTCGTTCAACAACTTCGCGCCGGTGCTCTAGATAAACAGACAGTTGCTGCTGGAGTGGAAGGCGTATCGGCTGTCCCTTTACCAGTGCCACTGCATTGACAGCGAAACTACTTTCGAGCGCCGAATGCTTGAAGAGCAGGTTTTCGATGATTTGCGGTGACGCGTCCTGCTTCAGCTCGACAACGACGCGCATCCCGCGCCGGTCCGACTCGTCACGCAGGTCGCGGATACCCTCTACCTTCTTGTCGCGTACCAGCTTAGAGATTTCTTCCAGCAGCCGGTTCTTCTGCAGGCCATAAGGGATTTCGCTAATAATCAGCCGCTGTTGCTTTCCTGTCTCTTCGTGTGTTACGCGTCCGCGCAGCTTAACTTGTCCTTGGCCTTTGGAGAAGGCATTGTAGATGCCCTGCCGACCCATGATAGTGCCACCGGTCGGGAAATCAGGTCCTGGCAGAACCTCCATAACGCGTGACAATGACACCTGTGGATCTGCTAGCTGTAGTAGCAGAGCCTCGATAACTTCCGAAAGATTGTGCGGTGGCATGTTGGTTGCCATCCCGACCGCTATTCCGGCCGAGCCATTGACCAGCAATCCCGGTAGCACCCCCGGTAGCACGGACGGCTCTTGCAGCGAGCCGTCGTAGTTATCGATGAAATTGACAGTATCCTCGTCGATATCGCGTAGTACAGTCTCAGCAATAGCCGCTAGCCGTGACTCGGTGTAGCGCATCGCTGCGGCACGGTCGCCGTCGACCGAGCCGAAATTGCCCTGCCCATCGACCAGTGGGTAGCGTAACGAAAAATCCTGCGCCATGCGCACCATGGTGTCATAGATGGCCTGGTCGCCGTGTGGATGGTACTTCCCCATCGTGTCGCCGACGATGCGCGCTGATTTCTTGTAGGGTGAGCGTGGTCCTGAGCCCATCTCGCGCATCGCGTAGAGTACTCGCCGGTGAACTGGCTTCAGCCCGTCACGCGCATCGGGCAGCGCACGGCCAACAATGACCGACATGGCATATTCCAGGTACGACTTGCGCATCTCGGTCTCGATATTGCGCTCCAGCACTGTACCGCTTTCTGTCTCTGCCAAAATAGCCTCTTCCGACGATGTCGGTAGCCCAGTACAGACCGCTTAAAAGGGAGGCGGCCGGGCAGTGCTACGCACTGCCCGCGCGCGCGTGAAGGTGACTGTCTTGCAGCGCGTTCTGAACGCTTTCAGCCCGTTGCCGCGTCGCCTTCGTAGAGCACAGTGATGAATAGGTCGTAGCTGTTGGGTGCCGAGCCAAAGTTCGTAACTTCGGCTGTGTAGTCTCCAGTGCCGCAGGCAGCGAAGTCGCGGTAGGTCATAGTCACTTTCTCCTGATCGCCGGCATTGGCCGACGAGCCGCACTCCTGGTCTTCGGTACCATAGATAGCCAAATCCAGATCGCCCGAGCCGTCGCCTTGCAGCTCGATAATCGCGCCAGTTGCGTACTGTTCGACTGGGAAGTCGTGGTCATTAGTCGTTGCGGGTCCTTTGTAAATGCCGCCGCCAGGTGCATAGACTGTATCGGAGATGTGTTCTTCGTAGGGGTCCTGTAGCAGCCAGTCCGCCAGTTCGCCTGCATTCGGTACATCACCGGTTGGGCCGCCATAGCTCCACTCACCGTAGCCCATACCGGCCATTGTTAGTACAGCCACACCCAGCGCAACGCGCTGCATCAGCTGATCAAGCTCCGACGCCATCGATGTACGAGCGCTGTCAGCGTTATAAGTGTTTCAGAAAAGCTGCAGTGCCTCTTCAAGACGCCCCAGTTCTATACCAGTACTGGCACGGCCGCAGACTGCTCCTGCCGCAGTGGCGACGACACCGGCACCAACGAGCGGCATCCCAAAGTTGGCAGTGCATTCCATTATCTCCACGCCGAGCCGCCGGCCGAGCGCCTGTCGTTCTTCGTCCGGAATTTCGGGATGGCAGACGCCTCCTCGGCCAGTGACGCAGGCGAGCATGCCGACATTATCCATCCCGGCCAGCAGCTGCGATCGCAGCTCGATGCCAAGCGTCATCTCAGCCGCTTTGCGCGCTGCCGGCGAGAGTCGTGGGCTACAGACCCCGCCAGAGTCACTGATGAGCAGGTTGTTACCCACTGCATTGGCGCGCTCATCGAGCACGCCGAATCGCAGGTCATGTTGCTCTGCAATTTCCGCGAGCGTATTACGCTCACGGTCGGTCGCTAGGTTGGAGACAAGCATGCCGTGCGAGTTCAGCGTCACTAGTGTCCCGAGCACGCGACTGCCGCCGATAGTAGCCTCGATAACTGGTGCGTCTAGCGCCTCCGCGATGATTTCGCGGTCATTAGCTGGGATACCTGGCGGTAGCAACGCCAAGGCGTCGGAGACGGCGCAGAACACCCCGACGTAGGGAGAATTGAAAAGGTCCTGCCGCAGCAGTGCCATCTACTCGGCGAGATGCACGACGACGCTGCCGTCCTCGAACTTCAGCGCCCGCACCCGGATACGTGATGGCGGCTTTTCGATGCCGCGTGCCCAGATAGCCTCGTTGACCGGCGGGTCAATAAAGAGCGCTCGTTCCTCGGATTTGCCCTTACGAGCTTCGGCGGCGGTGCGCACCGCGATACCCTCCCGTTCCGGCTTCATGTGTCGCACTAGGAAATCCTCGACCATGCGCATCGCCACCGGCGCGCGTCGTGTGCGTGGCACTCGATAGAGCTTACGCAGTGGAATAGTGTAAATCCGCTCTAGTTTGAGCTCGTCATCGGCCATCAGCGGTGGAGTCTCCCGCGACGCCAGAAGTGTCGCTTGGGATGTGAAGTGAAGCGGCGATTAGTGCGCTGCATCACCCACGCAGGAACACGCCGGTTACGCTTCACCAGTTTGTTGAGCCGCAATTTCCTGGCGTAGGGTTTACGGCTAGACATTGCGATACCCCCGGATTTCGATTTTAGTCTCGCGCCGGCGTGAAAGATGTGTCAGCATCTTCTGCAGAGTCGCGTCGTCAATCAGTGCCGTAAGCTCCCCATCTCGCGCCAGTGCCATAATCCGCTGCTCGACCGCCTTTGCCATTTCGGGGCGGGCAACGCGCACTTGCGCCAGCCGTTCTTTCGCTTCGGCGCTCATCAGCTGCCGCAAGGCTCCTTGTACTTGCGCCTTGATAGCGACCCGCTCCTGCTCCTGTGCCAGCTGCTGTTCAGCTTGCGCTTGCATTTCCTGTAGCCGTCGCTGCCGTAGTTCCTCCAGTTCGCGGTCATTCATCAGTAGCGCTCCAGCCGCTCGTAGGTAGCGTTAATCTCGGGGCGCAGAGCGTGTGCGGTGTTGTTGAGAAGTGCCTGTCCGCGGGGTGCAACGTAGCGCCCCTTCGATGAGCGTTCAACCAGTTTCGCCGTTTCCAGCTGCTGCATCATCAGTCGCAACACCTTGCGGCTGCCGGGGTGCGAGCGGTTGGGTTTGCTTCCGCGGTCGACCGCACCAGAGTAGAGCCGTGCCAGTCGCTCGGTTCCGAGCGGGCCGTGCAAGTAGAGCTTACGCAGAACTGACGCCGCACGACGATACCACCAGTCCGACTGCTCGGGCGCCTTCTCGCGGTGGGCCGCGGTCTTGGCAAAGGGCGCCCATTCAGGCGGTTGCAGCGCATCCTCGCCTTTCAGCGCTTGCGTCAGCTCGCTGACTAGCTTCTGTCCGGGGATGTCGTTGACGGTTGTCATCGGGAAGTGGGCGGCACCCACCCTCCATTATAAACCTTTTCAGACGAGAGCATAGCTCTCGCAAACTTCGTTTGTCTGGACGCTCTAATCAGCGAAGATGTTCCGGCGGTGGAAAACAACGATGGCCAGCACGAAGGCGATAATCAACAGCGTAATCAGTCCGAGCCCCATTGCCTGTGACAGGTGCGGGAAGATGAACAGCACAAACAGCCCTACTAGTGCAGTCCAGAACAACAGGTAAATCAGATAGGCGTGCGGTGCCAGTTCCGGGTCGCGTGTCGCTTTACCAGTCATGAACTTTCCGAGCGCGCCGAAAGTACGTGACAGCGACTGCCGCATCCCCACCGCATCCGGTTTCATGTGCTGCCGATGCAGGGTACGCTAATAACTCTCACTGTCCACGCAGCGCCTCAAAGAACCCCTTCTTCATGAGTCCACGACCCGTAAGGAAGTTGTAGTTGGCAAGCAGCAGTACGAGCATTCCGCTAGCGAGCACAATTATGTGCGCCACTCGCCCTACGGTTTTCGGGTCGCTGATGAGGCCTTCATCGGCGGTGAGGAAGAAGCTGCTCGCGCCGTATGCAATCGTGAATGCCGTCGCGTAGAAGATGACGTTTTGGCGGTTGATAATGCCCTCTGCCTTCAGTGCCTGTACCGAGAGCGAGTAGATTGCAACCAGAATGGTGATGAACATAAAGATCAGGTCGAAAACAAAACTCGGGTCGCGGCTCAACGAGTAGAGTAGCACTCCCGCATGGTAGGCTAGGAATCCCCAGTATCCGAGTGCGAACCAGCCCGAGAAGGCCGCCACTCCGGGGTCGGTCGCCGCATTGCCCTGCATGCGGCGCAGCAGCAGGAAGACCGCCGTGCCAAGCCCGAGCATCAGCGCCACCCAGCTGAACTTGAAGAATGTGTCAAACTGATTGTTGAAGCTGTCGCTATAGCGCGCCAGTACTATGAATACCACGAAGCCGACGGCCATCCAGAGTGCAGGCGAGAGCGCGTTGAGCAGTTGCCCCCGCCGGCTCGCGTCATCGCCACCGGCCTCGGAGCGGACGAGCGCGAACTCACGGAATGGCACGCGCATCCACCACGCCTGTGCAAACTGCCATACGATGAAAATCACCACCAGCCCCAGCCCCAGCGTCGAGCGCAGGCTATCGCCCCACTCGGGATTGCGCAGCCCCCAGAAGATGGCGCCAGCGCAGAGCGTGCCCAGCACCAGCGGCAGCGCTAGGCTGGTGGGGTGCTCACTGCGCGACAGCTCGCGCACCGCCTCGAGCCGCGTCAGCGCGCCGGTCAGCAGGTAGCCCAGCGTGCCGCCGTAGCCCAGCATTAGAAGCAGGTCAACAGAGATATTTTTCACAACCCAGAATGCAATGAGCAATGCCAGCAGTGCCATGAAGTGTAACTTGGTCTTGCGCGATAGCAGGATTGCCACTAGCTCGGTGCGTCCAATGCGGTCCGGCGATGACGGAGTGGTGGGTCCACTGTCTCCTGTTTCTGTAGTATCTTCAACACTGTCATCTACGCCGAAATCAAAGTCGGCTATGGGCGCTTCGCTTTCCTCAGTCATTTCGTTATTACTATCATTGGGCTCGCCCTCGCCTCCCTCATCCGACTCCTCTTCCGCAGTCTCCGGCTCTTCGTCCTCGCCTGCCAGAATGCGGTCAATTTCGAGCAGTACGTCTTCTTCGTCGCCGGCCATTCGTGCTGGCATCTGCCGTTGTCGGATTAACCCTTGTGGCGGCCGCCACGGTCAGTCAGCCGCTTACGGGCCTCATCGCTGGTGCGTTGCGGTCGCCTGCGTTTGTCATCACGCCTACCACGTCCGTCTCGCTTCCAGCGACATGTCACGCGCTTCAGATCCCATGCCGCCGCTTTTCTGACGCGCTTTCCGCCGCGCAGGTGGAGTGCTTCGATAACTGCGGCTCGCCCGTCGAGCTGCAGCACCATGCCAACCACGAGTTCGGTCTCGGGTGGCAGCTTCTGTTTTAGCGAAAGGGTTTCGCTTTCGCGATGCAGCGCAAAGCGTACACGCACCGTCGCGACCAGTCGCGCCCAGATTATTGGCCGTTCGCGGGCTTTTGCCTGCTGGACGCGCTTTGTGCTGTCCGTTCCCTTCCGTGCGCCCAGCTCGAGCGCCGTCACTTCCAGCGGCCCGCGGGCGTGCGACAGCAGCTCACCGACCTGCAGCAGGTCGCTCGGTTCGGCCAGCAGCTTTTCGCGCACCGTCTCACCACCTTCTGAGAGTCGCAGTTCCAGCTCGAGCGGTGGCAGCACCCGGATTTTAGCATGGCGCGTCGCACCGCATTCGCTGCACCGTACGGTACCCTGAAAGCTGAAGCCGCGCTTCTGCGATGTCTGCGCCTTCAGCACATCGTGCTGTGTCGTGTTATCGCAGCTTTCACATTCCAGCTCGAGCTGTTGCATCAGTGGCGGAAGTGGCGCATCCCCGTCAGCACTAGCGCCATTCCGTGCTCGTTAATTGCGTTAATCACTTCGTCGTCACGAATTGATCCGCCCGGTTGGATAATTGCAGTAATCCCGGCCGCAGCGGCAAGATCGATACCGTCGCGGAACGGGAAAAAGGCGTCAGATGCCATAACGCTGCCGTGCGCCGATTCGCTTGCCTTCTCGATGGCAAGCCGTACCGAGTCGACGCGCGACATCTGACCAGCGCCGATGCCAGTCGTACAACTATCTTTCGCCAGCACGATGGCGTTGCTGCGAACGTGTCTGACAACCCGCCAACTGAAGCGCAGCGCTTCCCACTCGGCGTCGGTTGGCTTGCGGTCGCTGCCGATCTTAATATTTGCATCGTCGAGAGTCGCTGTATCGCCTTCCTGTAGTAGCCAGCCGCCGGCAATCGACCGCAGCTGTGCGGCAGGCCGATAATCATCAAGTTCACCGGTCGCGAGCAGTCGTAGGCTCGGCTTCGCAGACAGCACATCGTACGCTGCATCGCTGAACGCAGGGGCGATGACGCATTCCTTGAACGCCTCGGCAATAGCGGACGCGGTTTCAGCGTCGACTTCACGGTTCAGTCCGATGACGCCGCCGAAGGCGGAAACAGGGTCGCCCGCTAGCGCCGCTTCATAGGCGGTCGCCAGCGTGTTGGCAGTCGCAGCACCGCAAGGGTTGCCATGTTTGACGATTGCGACCGCCGGTTCCGGGAAACAGGCGGAAATTGCGAGTGCCGCGTCTAAGTCGAGCAGGTTGTTGTAGCTCAACGCCTTGCCTTGTAGCTTCTGGGCAGTTGCCAGTCCGGGTCCAGTCGCCAACGGGTCAGTGTAGAACGCCGCCTGCTGGTGGGGGTTTTCGCCGTAGCGCGGCCGCAGCTCCAGCGTGCCAGCAACGTGCAGCGATTCCGGCAGCCCTTGCTCGTCAAACCGCTCACCGAGCTTGCGTTGGATAAGCGCGTCGTAAGCAGCGGTATGGCGGAACGCCTTCAGCGCTAGCGACTGCCTCTCGTCAGCGGGCAGTCCGTCGCCCGCTAGTGCATCGGCTACGCGCTCGTAGTCGCCAGGGTCGACCACTATTGCCACGCGCAGGTGGTTTTTCGCGGCGGCTCGAATCAGCGATGGACCACCAATATCGATTTGTTCCAGCAGCTCCGGCAGCGGCGCCTCGCGTTGCGCTGCTTCGGCGAACGGATAGAGATTTACTGCAACGACGCCAAAGAGCGGCATATCGTGCTCCACCGCCTCAGCGGCATCCTGTTCACGTGCCAGGATACCGCCAAAGATGTGCGGATGAAGTGTCTTGACGCGCCCCCCCATAATCTCGGGAAAACCGGTGATTTCAGAAACTGCAGTCACCGTCAATCCAGCTTCACGTAGTGCAGTGGCGGTACCGTCGCTGGAAACCAGTTCCCAGCCTGCTTCCGCGAGTGCTGTGGCAAATTCGACTAGCCCTACTTTATCGCTGACGCTAAGCAGTGCGCGGCGGGTCGTCTGGCGGGATTTACCTGAGTTCACAGCCTTTCCTCGCGTCGCAAGTCGCGTCCGGTTTAAGCGCTGTCGGGGAGCTTGCGCAGGCAGCTCGCTGGAACTTCGTAGGTAACGTAGACCGTTGTGCCTGCCTTCATGATCGGCTTCTCCGCTTTCTCGGCTGCACGTACGTCAACCAGTAATACTACTGGTTTGCCGATGATGTGCCGCCCCGCCTCTAACGCATTGAGTCGTGTGCCAGACAGGTGGACCATTTGTCGGTCCAGTGGGTAGAGCCCCTGCTCGAGATATTCATTGGAGTCTTCTTGCGAGCAGGCGAAGTAGAGATGCTCTGGAACGTCGTCAGTCGGCAGGTCTAATTCTAGCTCGAGCGAGTGGGCATAGGTGGCGCGCAGTCGCCCGTCCACGAGCTGGTAACGACCTTTGGGGTCGGTTTCAACTGCTGCCTTCAGGTGGTCCATAGTAAGGTAGCTAAAGTGGCGTCTCTGGTGCTTTAGTGACTCGATAAACTCGCCCGCAGCGACCCACCCTTGCTGGTCCATTTCCAGCTCGAAACGGTCAGGAAAGTGGCGTAGAACGCCTGCCATGACGCGGCCAAACTGGTCTAGATGGCGCGGCGACATAACCAACTCGCCTTCCTCACTGCAATATTGACACTTTTCGCCGCGGAAATAGCCGTGCTGATGCTTGATGCACGCCTTCAGCGGCTCATCGGGAGTACGTCGCATGGCGGCGCCACGAGGGTGGGTGATTAAGCGCTTACGGCTCTACTCAGGATTAATCATTCAGCCGCGTCTGTCCCTTCTCAAGGGGAGGTTGTAGACTGGCACCAATTTCTTCGCGCGAAGGCAGCTCAATCTCCATGCGTCCTCCATCGAAGAGCGACTGCATTTGCATCTCACGATTGCGACTGCTCCAGTAGGCAGCCTCGTCGCGGGTGCCACTGGTAATCAGCACAAATACCTTGCCAGGGCGGTCGCGGCCAGTCCGCCCTCGCCTCTGTATGAGCCGGATGGCCGATGATACTGGCTCGTAGAAAATCACCGCCTCGGTCGCAGGAATATCTAGCCCCTCTTCGCCAACTGATGTTGCAACGAGGACGTTGAATTCACCGCTGCGAAACTGCTCCAGCGTTGTTTTCTGAACTTTCTGCGTCATTCCCGGGTCTCCCTTGCGTGAACCTTGGCCGACGAACCGGACGGGTCTCGCATTCTCAAGCTTTCCAAGTCGCTCGACCAGCAGACTAGCGGTGTTACGGATTTCGGCAAAGACGATGATTCGCTCTGCTCCTCCTGCAAGCTCCTGTGCAATCAGCTCTTCCAGCCGCCTCAGTTTGGGATGTGTTCCCTCGCTCCCCTCGGCGTCAATAATCGCTTGTTTCCATTCTGGCTTTTGTAGCAGCCACTTTGTAGCGCGGCTCTTCTTCGGTTTCTCGCGCATACGAGCAGCGTAGTCCAGAAATTGAGTCAACCCCTGCGTTTCAACAGTCAGCCGCGCGTGCGCTACCTTGAGTGCCATTGCTTGCATAGAGAGAAGGTTGTAGAGATTCCACGGCGCTTTTTTGCCAGCCGCACGTAACTGTGCCTGCAATTTCCGTCCCGCATCGATAATCATCGTTGTTGAAACCTTGCGTGGACGGGTAAGCGCTCCTGCTTGATACAGTCGCCCGCAGAGCCGGTCCTGTAGCTTTTGCAGGTTCTTGCTAATTCGTGCCGCAGATTCTGGCAGTGGCACCTTCACCCAATTGGTCTCTATTGGCTGGATGTAGGGTGCTACATCGGGATCGTTATCATCACGCTTTTCGATAGCAGTAATGTGCAGGTTAACGCACACTTCAGTCACCGACGTACGGGTCGAACCGGGCGACGCAGTCATCCCTAGAACCAGCGGCTGCCGTGCCGTTTCCGCATAATTCCTAGCGATGAAGACGTAGGCATAGTTACCTACGGCACGGTGTGCTTCGTCGAAGACCACCAGTGCAAAATCATCCAGGCTCGCCGTACCGCGAATTAGGTCCTTCTCGACTACCTGCGGCGTCGCCACTACCACCTGTGTGGACTGCCAGAGCGGTTCGCGCTTAGTGGGTGGCACTGAACCGGTGAAGAGCTCGATGCCCACATCCAAACTACGCTTCAGAAAAGTTACGTGCTGCTCCGCGAGTGGACGCGTCGGTGCCATCATCAGTACGCGCCCCAGCTCGAGTCGTTCAAGCATTACCTGTAGCGCAATTACCGTCTTGCCGAGACCGGTTGGCAGCACCGCTAAAGTGGACTCTTGCAGGCAGGCGGCGGCGACGTCACGCTGGTAGGTGCGCTCCTCAAGCGGCGGGCCCTGCAGTAGTGGGTGGGTCAGTGTTTTCATGACCGGCGACCGAGCCAGCCTTTGCGCCAGAAGTAGTAAAGCATCCCACCCGCGAAACTACCCATCAACGCTAGAATGAGCCAGAAGCCATTGCCCTGTGCCAGTGGCAGCTGGTCGGTATTCATCCCAAAGATGCCAGCAATCAGTGTTAGAGGTAGCATGATGGTAGCGATGATGGTCAGCGTAGTCATCACCTCGGTCAAGCGGGCGTTTGATTCTCCGAGTCGCATCGAGACTTGTGACAGGTAGGCATCACGCGTCGACGAGACTCCCGCAGAGTAGTTCTCAATTCGGTTCACTAACCCGTGAATTACGTCGGCCAAGTCGCGGAAGTAGAGGTAATTCGACTCGGCGATGAATTCTTCGTCGGGCCGTAGCAGTCGCGCCACGGTCCCCTGTAGTGGTGTAATAGACTTGGACATTTCACGCAGGTCCTGCTTCATCTCGTGCAGCTCCTCTAGCAGTCCGGGATACTCCCTCGCCTGGTCAAAGACCCTGTCTTCCAAGTCGTCCAGCCGCTGACTGTAGCCATCCATCACGTGAAGCCAGTCGTCCGCCACCGCGTCAAGCAGTTCGTAGAGCAGGAATTCGGGACCACGTTGCAGTCGCCGCATGCGCCGGTGAGAGCGGTAACGCTCGCGGAAGCGATCCATGGCGGGGAGCGTCGTATGGCGTACAGTTACCAGCAGACTGCTGGTCAGGAATGCCAGAAGGTATTCTGTGTCAAGCTCCGAGTCGGCGTCGCGGGCGCGCAGCACAACAAAGCGATGTTCCTCGTAGTGCTCGGCGCGGGCGACCGGGTCAGCGAAGCAGTCCTCAACTGCCAGTGGATGGAACCCCATCGTCTCGAGCAGGAACTCTTTCTCGGCATCGCCGGGCTGCATTATGTCGAGCCAGCCGCTCTGCACCCCCTCAAGCTCGGCCGCCAAATCATCAAGTGTGAGCTTCTGTTCGCCAGCCTTGCCGCTAGCGGCTGTCAGGAGCCGGATACTGGACACGCTGGCGCGACTTGCTTCACCGTTAAACCGTTATCGCCTCGGCTCGCCCATTACCGTCGATTTGAAACAGCGGTTCGTGCACTGCACCGCCGCGCTGTAGCGTTGAGCGGAACAGTGTCACAAACTCAACTGTTCCACTACCACAGTTGCAGTCACTGTAGCGCTGCAGCAGTGGCCGAATATCGCGTGGAGGTCTGAAGCGTGCCAGCGTAACGTGCCCTACGAATGGCCGGTCCTGTGACTGCGCTGCACTACGCACAGCCTGCGCCAGCTCCGTCAGTCCCGCTCCACGGACACCGACCCACGCTACGCGCGCTGCTCTGGACGAATGGAACGCACCCAGCCCGCGATACTCCAATCGCAGTGGCAGTCTGCCTGCGCATGCGGGTGCAACAGCTTCTGCGACCCCCGCAGCTTCGGGCCGCTCTCCCAGAAACGCCAGCGTTATGTGATAGCTTCCAGCTGGTTTCGCGTTCAGTTCGTGCTCTAATGGCCCAGAATCAAAGTCAGGGCACTCCAGCGCCAGGAAGAGTCGCACGCTGGGCAATTACCGTGCGTTTTAGTCTTTCTTCAACCGTTCTTGCAGTGCCGTAATCAGCGCGCTAGCAGTTCCTTCACGGCCGCCAGTAAGCATTGCAAAACTCTCAGCGCCGACCAGTGCGCAACTCTCAGCCTCTTTGAGTTTGGCGCGCCCCGCAAGGCGCTTGATGAAGCCAACCTGCTTGGGCGAAGCGACGCGCGGTTGGCCCGCAGTGAGCTCCTGCAGTGCCGAAATTAGTGCGCTGGCAGTACCCTCGCGGCCGCCGGTCAGTGCGCCGTAGCCATTGGCATTGACCAGCGCGCACGCTGTTGCTTCATCGAGCTCGGCGCGCTCAGCCAGTCGCTGGATAAAGCCAACCTGTTTCTCCGATGCGGGGACGTCCTTGCCCTCGGTGAGCGGTTTCAGCTGCTCGATAAGTGCACCGATAGCCTCGCCGTCCAACTTTTCGATATTCTTGCCTTCCAACAACGGCTCCGCCTCAGTACCCGCCTGCACGGTGAGCGACTGTAGGTAGGCCAGCTGCCGTGGTGTTGCCCGTTCCTTCTTGCGCTCTAGCGCCGCGCTGTGTAGTGCGCTGAAGTGGTCAGCGAACTCTTGCCATGCCTGTGCGGCAACAGTTTGACCTCCCTCAACATGGTCAAGCTGTACTTCCATGCCCGCGGTGAAGGCAGTCGAGAAAATACCGTCAGTAGTGGTGCCATAGTAGGGCGCGACGTTCTCCCACATTGTACAGCCTGCTTCAGTAGCATACATTCGCCCTTTTTCATCGCGTGCATACTTGCGATCAAGCAGCTTGCGGATGGTCTCTGCATAGGTTGATGGGCGGCCGATACCCTCAGCCTTCATCTTTGCCACCAGTCCATGTTGTGTGTAACGGCCAGGTGGCTTGGTCTCATCCTCAATCAGCTCGTATTCGTCCAGCGCTAGTGTGTCGCCCTCGGCAGCTCCCGTCAGTGGTGACGCCTGTGGCACTGGCTTTGTCAACTTAGTATATGCAGCTTCCCAACCAGCGAAGGTGCGCCATTCGGTCTTGCCGGCGGCATTCCAGCCGCCCGCCTCGCCCGCCAGTTTCAGCCGTTGCCATTGCGAAGGTGCCATCTGGCTGGCGGCGAAGCGCGCCCAGATGAGCGCGTAGAGCCGTGTTTGCTCCGCCTCAAGACCTTGCGGTTCGCGCGTTTGCGGCCGCGTCGGCCGAATCGCTTCGTGAGCGTCCTGCACGCCCTTACCACTGCCGCCACCGACGCCGCGGCCGACGTGTGAAGCATCCCACTCCTGCTCGATATAGCTGCGCACTTCCTGCCTTGCAGTAGCGGAAGTGCGGGTCGAGTCGGTTCGCATATAGGTGATGTGCCCCGCCTCGTATAGCTTCTGTGCCAGTCGCATCACGCGTGCCGGCCGCCAGCTCAAGCGCTGGCCAGCTGCTGCTAGCAGCGTGTCGGTGGTGAAGGGCGGCCGGGGTCGTTTTTCGAAGCCATCATCTGCGACGCTAGTCAGTTTCAGGCTACCTGCCGCTTCTAGCGCTGAGTATGCAGCCTCGGCACTGTCGCTATCACTGGTGCGGTCTCTCCGTGTCTTGCCCTTGGAATCGCGCCAGCCATCGTCGAACTGAACCCGCAGCTCAATACCGCTCGCTTGCAGGTGGACTTCCCAGTAAGGTATCGGCACAAATGCCTCGATTTCGCGCTCACGCTCAACGACAAAGCCAAGTGTAGGCGTCTGCACACGCCCCATCGAAGTCAAGTTCCAAGAGCGGCAAAAGCGAGAGCCGCGGAAGCCAATCAACCGGTCCATCAGCCGTCGAATCATCGCAGCCTCGACCAGCCCAATATCGACGTCACCAGCCTCCTCGAGCGCAGCGGCAATCGCCGTTTTCGTGATTTCGTTGAATGTCACTCGCTTTACGGTACCTAGACTGCCGAGTAGTTCGGCCAGGCGCCAGGCGATGAACTCACCCTCGCGGTCGGGGTCGGTCGCAACAAGCACTTCGCTGACGCCGCTCTTACGTCCGTCGGCGAGCAGTTTCTCAATGATGCGCTTTGCTCCCTTAGTGAAGCCCCATTCAGGCGATGGAAGCTTGCCGTCGGGTGCAGCCCACATAGCTTTGCGACCCTCCTTGCCCTCGTTCGGCAGGTCCTGGACATGGCCGCGGCAGGCGCGGACCAGAAAGTCGCGACCCAAGTAGCGCTGAATAGTGCGCGCTTTGGCGCCCGATTCCACAACCAGCAGTCGGGTCACGCGGCCCCCGCGTTGCTGACAGCTCATAAACGTTGCGACTCGCGCACGCGCACAGGGAGACTGTAAGTCTCCCCGCCAAAACTCGGTTAAGCTGTTACCGCTGGCACCTTATGGTGCTCGAAGCACTGCAACGGCCGGGAGTACGCATCGCGCTGGTCGGCGCGTCGAACGACCCCACCAAGTTTGGCAACCGCATCTTCCGTGACCTGCGGAGGAAGGGCTACATAGTCTGGCCTGTCAATCCGCGCGAGCCAGAAATAGAAGGTGTTGCCGCCTGCGCCGATCTAGAATCGCTATCAGGTACACCAGACATTGTCAATTTTGTTGTCCCTCCACCGGTCGCGCTGGCGGTTGCAAAGCAGGCGGTCGCTCTTGGCATCCGTCGACTATGGTTCCAGCCCGGTTCCGAAAGTGAAGAGTTGAAGATGTGGCTCACTGAGCAGGAAGGCGTCAGCGCGCTGACTGATGCATGCATCATGGTACAGAGCGCGACGTAGCGCGTTAGGGTCGCCCCTGAACAAGATCCTACTTTCCAAGCGCCTTGCGGGCGGCATTTACAAGCGCATCCAGCGCCTCGCTGGCGCGGTTAGTTGGCACTGCACCTTGAGCATGCGTTGGCGCGCCACCGCCGCTACCGCCCGAAGCTTTAGCGGCTGCGTTAGCCAGCGCTCCGCAGTCCACCTCGACCTTACTTCCCCGCGCAGCCATGATGTGGCCCTTACCGCCGGCGCATGTCGCGAGCAGTACTAGCGCGTCGCTGTTGGCGCTGAGACGTCGTGCCAGTTCTTGCATTTCAGCGAGCGGTGCTTCGCCGCAGTTATTTATATACAGGTCGACGGAACCAATGCGCTCCGCTGCAAGTTCACCTGCACGGCCTTCAGTCAGTTCCTTTTCTAGCGCTGCCACACGCGTGCGTAGTTCCTTGCGCTCGCCCATCAGCTTACTGGCAGCGTCCGCCACCTGCTCCAGCGGTACGCCCAGTGCTGCAGCAGCTTGCTCCAGCAACTCACGTTCAGCCTGCGCAGCGGCGACCGCCGCTTTCCCGGCCGAGAATTCGATACGTTCCACACCATCCTGAATGCGCTCGGTCCTCAAAACCTTGATGGCCTGTAGCGCGCCGGTGCTGGCAACATGAGTCCCGGCGCAAGCTTGCGCGTCGATTCCTGGGATTTCGACCACACGCACATCGCGGTAGTTGGGCGCACCACCCTGGTATAGAGTTACACCATACTGCGCGTCGGCTATTTCGCGCGTGGCGAAGTGTGTCTCTACTGGATGGTTTCCGCGGATGATGCTGTTTGCCTCGTGTTCGAGAACAGCAACAGCAGCGCGGTCGAGCCGGCGGTGGTGAGTGATATCGAGCCGTGCCGAGTTGGTTGTCTTGCGGGCGCCCGCCTGCCAGACGTGTGGACCTAGCGCGTGGCGTGCCGCAGCGCCAATGACATGCGTTGCAGTATGGTGTTGCGAGAGCGCATCCCGTCGCCCTCCGTCTACGGCACCTCGCACAGTGGTACCGACTGGTGGCGCTCCGCCCTCGAGTGTGTGCACTACGGCATCTCCATGCTTCTGCACGTCAGCCACGCGCACCTCACCACCATCCCAATACAATGTCCCTGAATCGGCTGGTTGCCCGCCACCTTCCGGGTAGAAGAGTGTGCGGTCCAGCACCACGGTTTTTCCGTCGCCCCAGGTCACACTCGCGTCGAACTCGCGCGCTACCATGTCATCGTAGAATGCCAGCTCTGTCGGTGGTAATTTCTCAGTCTCCACTTTCGAGGTCGGCGCTGTTGCCGCCGAATGGCGGTCGGCGACCAGCACCATGAAGCCGTCCGGCACCGCGACGGTAGAGCCTTGTTCAGCAGCGAATTCAGCCACCACCGCGGGTGGAAGCCCCTGCGAGTCGTACAGTTCCACGAGTCGCTCGGCGCCGATGTCACCTGTGGCGAGCGTGCGCTGCACTGTGCGTCGGCCACGCTCGAGTGTTGCGTCGAAGCGTTCGCTTTCGAGTTCGACCAGCTCCATGATGTACTCGCGTCGCGCCGTCAGCTCCGGATAGGTTACCCCCAGCTCATCGATATGGTGGCTAACGACTTGTGATAGCGCCTCCGGAATTCCTAGATCGCGCAGAAGCAGTAGCGTGCGCCGCAAAACCATGCGTGCCAAATATCCGGCGCGCACATTACTTGGGACGATGTCGTCACCAAACATGAACGCCAGCGTGCGTGAATGGTCGGCAATTGCGAACACTTTTTCGAGTGGTTCGATTGTACTGCACAATTCTTCGAGCGTCAATTCTTGCCCCGCTGCGTGCAGCCTCGTGAGCACTTGTTTGCGCAAGTTGCTCAGGTCGGCGCCGTAGTCAATCGCCAGCAGTCCGCAGACGCGGGCGTTCTCGGCAATAAGCGCGCCCGCTTGCCCCAGTTTGTCGGCAAGGCCAGCTTCCCGCGTCAGTAGCTCGACCGCAGCAGGGAATACAGCCTCGTAGATTGTTGATGTTCCCCGAGAGGCCCACACCATCCGTTCCAGCCCGTAGCCGGTGTCTACTATGGCGCGTGACATGCGGCGGAAGCGGTCTTCCTTGAGCGTGATATCGCCTTCTGGGTCTTCGACTAGATCCATGAAGACCAGTGTAGCCAGTTCTAGTCCCCCAGCGAGCACTTCTAGCGCCTCGCCACCGTTCCCACCGCCAACCCATGGATTTTCCTTGTAGGTTAGGCCTTCAGCGGGAACGCCTAGCCCCGTGTAAAGTTCGTGGCATAACTCGACGGTGCGGTCCTGCCAGTAGATTTCGTCGTCGGCCGAGTTGAAGGCATGGTGCGCCATCATCTCAAAACTGGTTAGGTGTCGTCCGCTGCGTCCGACCGACTCTAGGTCATTGAGCCGGATACAGGGCTGCGAAATTGCGAGTGGGTTAGCGGGTGGTCGCGCCAGCCCTGAAGTGACGTGCGGCTGGAAGACCGCGATGGACGCAATCGTCAGGTAGATGTCGTCGCGCCAGCGCGCTACCACCGGCGCGCGCCCGACGCGAGTATGGCCCTTTGCTTCAAAGAAAGTGAGAAACGCTTCGCGCATCTCCGAGAGTCCTAGCGGTCGGTCGAACAGCGGCGTGCCCAGGAACGAGTACTCGACGCAGGGTGCGTCACCACACAGTTTCTGCTCCGCGAGCGCCCAGAAGTGGCTACCGCAGGCGCGGCAGCACTGTCGCTGGAAGCCGTTACTGATGAAGAACTCCAGTTGCAGTCCGTCGCCCACGTTGCGGCATCCCGGCCGGGGTAAAAAGCCCGGACCGGCGCTGCACTAGCGGTAGCACGTCGGACCGGCAATCGTTTATCGCCTTCGGGGGTCGCGACGCAGGATGGCTGCTGACCACGTGCCGTATGTGCCCGCGTCACGTATCCTTCCGGAAATAACGCCGAAAGGCGTCGCGCTGGCTGTCATCCTGGCGATGGTGCTAACGGCGGCCAACGTCTATCTTGGACTCTACGTCGGGATGACTGTCTCTGCCTCGATTCCCGCGGCGGTTCTCTCGATGGGCATGCTGCGCGCGATTGCGGCTGCTCTCCCGCGGCAGGAGACCAACATCCTTGAGAACAATTGGGTGCAGACCGCCGTTTCAGCGGGCGAGTCGCTGGCGGCAGGCGTTATCTTCACACTACCTGCTCTGATTGTACTTGGCACGTGGGAAGACTTCGCATTTTTCCCGGTATTTATCACCGCCGCGGTGGGTGGCACAATTGGCGTCCTGTTCTCAATTAGCCTGCGCCGCATATTCATTATTCAGGAGCGGTTACCATATCCGGAAGGAGTGGCGTGCGCCGAAGTGCTGGTCGCAGGGGAAAAGGGCGGCACACAGGTGCTACCAATCATTGCCGGCATGGGTTTCGGAGCCATCTACAAGCTTGGGGCGGCACTGGAAATAGTCGTTGATGGCGTGTTGCGCAAAGTTTCTCTAGGGTTGTGGCGCAACAGCTGGCACGACCATTTCACCTTTCAGGGGCGGCTGCCGGAATTCGGTACTGTCACCCAGTCGCGCACCACTTTCTTCTTCGGCATCGAACTATCGCCGGCTCTCCTAGGAGTGGGATACATTGTTGGCCCTATGATTGGGAGCTTCGTCTTCCTAGGTGGATTCCTCGGTGCACTTGTAGTGCTTCCGCTCACCTCGGGGCTGCTGTTGCCACCTGAAGGGATGTCGATTGGCGACTTCGTTGGCTTTATCGAGATGCGTCGTCGCATGGTCGGTGTCGGGACGATGCTCATCGGGGGATTGTACACGCTAGTGTTGATGCGCGGACCAGTCATCAAAGGCATCCGCGACATGCTCGAGAAAGCAAACGCGAGTGAGGACCGCAGTGGTCTCTCGCGTACCGACCTCGACCTTGACCCGCAGATTGTCAGCCGGCTCTCGCTAGCGATGGCACTGCCGATGGCGCTGATGGTTTGGTGGATCTCGGGCCTTATCCTGCCGGCTTTGCTGGCACTGCTGATAGTCTTCAGCGCAGGATACCTCTTCGCTGCGATTGCTGGCTATATGGCTGGCTTGCTCGGTAGTTCGAATAACCCGATTTCGGGCGTGACCATAATCGTCGTAATCTTTACCGCCTCACTCTTCACGTTACTCAACTGGTTGGTCTACGACGGCGCCCACACGCAGGACCTCGTAGTGGCGACGATTGGTGTTGCCGCTTTCGTTTGCTGCGCCGGCGCGATTTCGGGCGACAACTTGCAGGACCTGAAGACAGGCAACATTGTCGGGGCGACTCCGTGGCGCCAGCAGGTGGCACAGCTGGTTGGAGTCCTCGCCGGGGCACTGGTAATCCCGCTGGTCTTGAACCTGCTGATTTCAACCTATGAACTTGGAAAAGACCTAGCGGCGCCACAGGCCTTCCTGATGGCTGCCCTTGCAAGTGGTATCCTCGAGGGGACGATGGACTGGGCGATGGTGCTCCTCGGTGCCGGCATCGCCTTCTGCCTCATTGCGTTGCGCCACCATCGTGAAGAGTGGAATGGACTGCCGCTGCACCTAATGTTCCTGACTGTCGCGTATGGCCTGTTCCTCGTTGGTGGGATAGTCGAGGATGCGCTGGTAGAGTTCGTCTTCATGGGCTCACTCTTTATCGGCGCGACGCTGGCATGGATGTTCGAGAAAGGAGGCCTACAGATTTCAGTAATGGCGGTCGCAGTGGGGATGTACCTGCCGATAATCATGTCCATCCCGATTTTCCTAGGTGGTATGATTCGGCTGGCGGTCGACCGCCGCCTGGGGCTGGGGGCCGCGAGCGAGGCAGAGCGCGACAAGGCACACAGCCCCGGCGTGCTTTTCGCTTCCGGGCTGATTGCGGGCGAAGCGATTATGGGAGTGCTGCTGGCGTTCTTCGCCGTTTCCGGTGTCTACCTTGGGCTGTTGAACAACCCCCTTTTCTTCCCGGGACTGATGCTGTTTGCCTTTGCCGGTTTCAGTGCCGGCTGGTTCACACTGCGCGGCGCTGAGGAAGACGTTATGGAAGCAGAGCTTGTCGACTGACCTGCGTGAGTTGCGGGTCATCCCGCTGGTAGAACTGCATTGTGATGATGTCGGCGCTTATGTTGAGCGCGAGCGCGGCCGCTCCCGCCTTGGCAGGCTACTCGAGCGCTGGCTGCGCGTGCCACGGACGGTGCGGGTCGAGCTCGATGAATACGGTGCTGCCGCCTGGCGGGCGATGCGCAATGGGGCGTCGGTGCGCCAACTCGGTGAAGCGCTGCGACAAGAATTCGGTGATGATGCGGA
>ERZ651768.407-NODE-407-length-32772-cov-6.898425_pt1 | contig 32772 bp, 30 predicted proteins | sample MGYA00514754_ERZ651768 | MGnify/ENA metagenome assembly ERZ651768
TCTTGCCCCAATGCTCTGGAATTCATTGAAAGATTATCAACAAAATCGGATTCTAGCATTAATTAATCCGGAGTTAGATCCCTTAGGTTCTGCTTACCAAATTATTCAGAGCCAGACTGCAATTGGTTCTGGTGGTGCTTTTGGAAAAGGATGGGGAGCAGGAACACAAACCCATCTTAAATTTTTACCTGTTCAGGAATCCGATTTTATTCTTTCCGTCATTGGAGAAGAACTAGGGTTTGTTTTTATTTTGGTGATAATACTCGTATTTACATGGATGATCTTAAAAATGGTAAAATTAGGGTATTCATCTAAGGATCGTTTCTCAGGTTTGGTTTTAATTGGGATTGCCTCTTTATTTATGGCTCATGTCTTTGTAAATATAGCAATGACTGTTGGAATGATTCCCGTAAAAGGGCTTCCTCTTCCATTTATATCATCCGGTGGGTCATTTTTAATGTCATGCTTTATGATGGTTGGTATTATAATGAATGTTGGTGTAGATTCAAGTGAATAATCCAAAGCGGGGTAAAACTTATTGAAGTTCCTTCGATTGAGGGGTAAATTTGACCATTCATTTTTATAATTATTTTAATAGGATATCTATGAAAAATACAAGACTACTTAAGAATACTGTTGCTTTGACAATTCTGGTAACAACTTTGTTTGCGCAAGGAGAATTAAAATCTCTCGAGGCACAGTTAAAAAGAGAAAGAGTAAGGATTGATTCCCTTGAAACTCATATTAATATTCTTTTACCCAATTTGTTTAATGCTCTTAAAGCTGCTGATTCCTTAACTAAATCAATGGTTGCATCAAATGTAGCGTTGATTAATCGCATTAACAGAAATGAAAATAAAATTCAATTGTTAGAGGATAATGCTGGTCGGACTGATAGTACTAATTTTGAAATTTTGGCAAAATTAGTAATGATTGAAAACAAAATTGTGACTTTGACTAACAGCTTTTCAGAGATGTATAATTTAAAATCAGAAAAGAGTATAATTAGCTCATCCGTAAAAGTAAGTCCTCTAGAATACAAAGCAATCTACATAGATGCTATGAGTAATTATCACAAAGGAAATTATGAAGAGGCAATTAAAGGATTTTTTACTATAGTTAAATCTGATCCTAATAATGATATGAAATTGGCTGACAATAGTCAATATTGGTTAGCAGAATGTTATTATTCACAAAAAAATTATAAACGATCTATCACCGAGTTTAATAAAGTGAGCCGATTCCCTTCTTCTGATAAAGATGCTGATGCTCAACTGAAACTTGGTCATGCATTTTTAAATATGGGCAATACTGATAAAGCAAAAGAGTCCTATCAGTATCTGGTTGATTATTACCCTGACAGTGAATACCTACATATCGCTAGAGAAACCATTAAGCAATTAACAGCAGAATAAAGTTTATGGGGTTAAAACTATTTTTTCTGACAACAGAAATCACACCTTTCGCAAATGCTACATCCCTTGCTGATTTCTCTGCTAATGTACCCCTGCTTTTGCAGGCGAAAGACCATGATATTCGAATTATGCACCCCAAATATGGTTTTATCAGTGAACGAAAATTTATATTAAGAGAAGTCATTCGGTTAAGGGAAATTCCATTTATATTTGATGGTAAAGACCAGATGACATCAGCGAAAAGTGCTTTTATCCCCAGGACAAGAGTTCAAGTCTATTTTTTGGAGCATTTAGATTGGTTTAAACCTTTATCAAATCTAGTATATAAATCAAAAAATGGCCGAATCTTGAGTGATAACCCTATGCGATATTCATTTTATGGGAATGCCTCCCTGGCCACTTTACCACATCTTTTCTGGTGTCCTGATATTATTATTTGTAATGGGTGGCAGTCATCCATGGTTCCTATCATTTATAATCAGCGGTACAAAGAGGAAAAATTTTATAAAGGAATTAAAACTGTTCAAGTCATTCATTCCATAGACGAATGTTCAGTTTTTAGCCGAAAAGCCTATGAGGCTGCAGGAGTTAAAATTCCTGAAAATATTAAAGGTAAATCTATCAATACCTTTGAAGTCTCTTCTCATTTTTCTGATCATATTATTGTGTTCAATACCCCAAGGAATAATGTAGCTAATAAATTGCTGAAACTCAATGGAGTAAAAGAAAATGAGAAGAAACTGAGTATTATTGATTTGGATAGTACTGAAACGCCAGACTACTCAGCAATTGCCAATGAAATGGAAATTATTCTGAAGAAACTTTCCCGCTGATCCCCCGTTCCATTTATCGTATTTCATGAAAAAACTATTCTACGCTTTTCCAATATTGTGGATTTTTATCCCCATACTGTTCTATAGCTGTTCGGAAGAACCAATACCTTATGAACTGAGCGAAGGCGATGTAATTTCATTTCGAATCGATCCGGATCTCACCAGTTATTTTCGTTCTTACCAAACTGCACCTGAGATGGGAGGACTGTCGGAACTATACTACGGACAAAGAGATGGATTCTCTGAGATTTATTCCTTGGTTGAAGTTTATCCTATATCTGCTCCGTTTTTTCTGGATACAACGTATTCCAGTGATAGCACTTCCTATTATTTTGTCGATTCAATTGAGAGTGTTACGTTTTCTCTGACCTTGGAAAATGCTGGTGATTCACTATCTTCCCCTGAACTTGTCTATTTTTCAGGTGATGGTGATACGACAATCTTTTTAGAGAATGAATCTTCATTTTATACTGTTGATTCGACACTGGAAAAAATAGGATTTGATTCACCTATTTCCTCTACTGACACATTAGAAAATATTCATTTCTTGTTCGATGTTACTTCATTATTTAATAATTATATGCTTGATACTACCCGGTTGAGCAGCTATACCTTTAAAATTAATGGCGATGGAGAAACAGATTCATTAGTTGCTTTCACAAATCCAAAACTTGAAGTACATTATTCAATAAACAATGTGATCCCTGATGATGCAGGGGATTCAACTTGGATAGATACAGTTACTTTTACTTTTACAGCAAAATATGAATTGACAATCGTAGATCCAGGAATTTGGGCAGAGGACACTACTTTTTCCATTGGTCGGGCGAAAGGTGTAAAATCTATTCTTCGCTTCAATTTGGATACTTTATCGATGCTTCCTGATAATATCATCTTTAAGGATGCTGATCTTTACCTGAAGTGCGATACCACAATCAATAGTTTTAAGGTATTTGCTTACCCATTGAAGGATTCTATTTCAATAAACGATATCGACCTGTTCTCTGTAGAACAAATGGATACTACTGCTCTTGAATTTATTGGAGCTACTTTTTCAACAGTAGATAGCCTATTAATATTGAACGTCCGAGATTTCGTAAATTATATCTATCTTAACCAACTGAACCACTATGAACTACAGTTATCCAGTTCAACGGGTAATGATCCCTTCTCTACCTTGACTTTTATCAATTCTGGACCATTCAAACCTTATATTATAATGCGTTATGTTGCTACGAATTAAGGTAGTTTTATTTAGTTTATTTGCCCTGCTGGCTATGGGCTTCAGCCAATCTCTCATGAATGCGTTTGGAATTGGCTCTCCAGCATCCAATTTTGATGCGGCATCAATGGGAACTTCTCCAATGAGCCTTCTGCCCTCATTTCAGGAAGGTGTTTCGATTTCCAACCCGGTTACTTGGAGTCAACTTCATTACACATATCTAACCGGTACGTATGGAGGACAACAATCTGAAATTCAATCTGGTTCAATAAAGAATAGTAGAACTTATTTGCAACAGATACAATTAATCATCCCGATTAAAAAAAAGTATGCTTTTGGACTTTCAATAGCGCCAAATACAAATCGGTTGTACTCAATTATTGGAGTAGAGAATTTGGTGGACGATGACATTTATGGTGATAGTTTGACAGTGAGAAAATCGGTGTCCGGGTATGGTGGAATTGCTTCATTAAAACCATCTGTAGCCTTTCCATTAACTTCTCTGGAATCAATGGCAATAAGTATTGATTACCTATTTGGATCTTCCAGAGGGATTACTTCAATTAGTATTGATGGAACGGATTATATTCAGAAGGAACAAGATATTTATTCTGGTACGATGATGAAATTGTTTTTCCATAGTAAGAGGTTAAAATATAAAGACTATGGAATGGGTTTCTACCTCTCCTTGGAGAGTGCTTTAAAACCGTTATCAGTCAATCGCATTTCCCATCAACCATTCGAAGATAACAATGAGTCGGGAAATCATGATGGATCATATTATTCCGATTTCCCCGATCTTTCCTTGATCCCTGATGCAATTCAGTCCAATTCAATTGGTGAAATAGACCCCTTTGAAATTCAGGTGGGTTTTGATGTAAATATCCGTCCAAGACTCCACATTCTTTCTGAAGGGAGTCATTGGTATGACCGGGGAGATAATGGGCATACTGTTTCCGTACTCAATGATAAGATTGTATCATTGGATCAGATCAGTCTTGGACTTGCTTTATTCTCACGTAGGCTTCCCCGTCAAATCTTGAATCAATTTCATTATCGTGGCGGCTTTTTTGCTAAACAATATACTTTATATCACAAGGGGAAAAAGATCGATGAAAAGGGGTTTTCTTTCGGTTTTGGTGTTAAATTTGGCGTTACTGATAATCAGATTGATTTTGGATTTTTAATCACCCAGAGAGATGGATTGGATGTGAATGGTGAACTGATTCAGCAATTCAGTGTTGGTATCAGTTTAGGAGATATTTGGTTTATTAAAAGGAGAGCAAGATAAAAATGAGACAGGTTATAACTTTTCCTAAGTTGTGGTTAGCATTTGTTGTTGTACTATTTGTTTCTATGTGTGTGCCCCCCGAAATGGATCCTGAGGAAAAAGATCGTGCTGAACAAGCACGATTAGACTCCTTGAGAGAACTCAGATGTCCCCGATTAATGAGTAGTGCGGCTGAATATTACCGCAATCAAGATTGGGAAGCTACAGTACAGATTTATAGAGAGATTGATGAACTTGGCTGTGATGAATTTGATCCCGTATTGGCACCTCCTGAAGAAATTTATTTATATTATGCAATTGCTCACGAATATTTAAGTCATTTTGAAAACTCTGAAGAAGTCCTTTTGAAAGGATTGCAGAAACTTCCGGAAAGTATTGATTTACGAAAACGCTTGGCATATTCTTACAAAAAGCAGGAAAAACTTGATCGCTATATTGTTGAATTAGAGAAAATAATGGATAGGGCGCCTGATGATTCACAAAATATGATTGAGTTATCTAAGGTTTATAGTGAAAATAATCGATATGAAGACCAGATTGATGTTCTCCGTCTCCTTTTAGAAAAAGACCCCAACAATGAAATATATCAGGGTGAAATGAAAATAGCCCTAGAACAGGTTGGCGAAGATCCTTTGGATTATATTCGAGAACTTTTCGAAAGGAATCCTGAGAATACTGCTTACGGTCTGGATTTTGCTGATAGATTATTATCAGCGGATAGATCAGAAGAAGCGGTTAATGTTTTAAAAAAGGTGATCAGATTTGATAGAAACAGTAAGATTGCCTACAGAAAATTAGCTCAAGCATATTCTGAAATTGATGATTTGGAAAATGCCTCAATAGTTTATGAGGACTTATTAAAACTTGATCCAAGGGATCTCCATATAATTGTCCAAACTTCCAAATTGTATATAGAGTTACAGAATTTTAGAAAAGCCTTACTCTGGGCAGATAAAGCTATTCAAGTATCAAAATCGTCAGGTCAGGGTTTTGGACAAAAAGGAAACGTCTATTATAAGGCTTTCCAATCCTGTCGGTCCACTGATATTACTAATGATGATCGAATTGTGGCTTCGTTGGCATATAAATATTTTCAGTTAGCAGAAGAAAATAATTATACACATTATTCTGGTTCAGCAGCTTGGTTAAAAGAGAATGAAACGCTGTTTTCACGATCCAACTGGTTTATGATAGATCCTGATAAACAAAGTAAAGGATATTTGTTACCGGAAACAGCATGTTATAATTGGGTGGAAGAACGATTGAAAAAAGATCCCACCTGGTAAAAAATCGTTCCTTTTAAGCAAATGAATTTAAAAGATACGGACGGTGAACTATTTGAAATCCTGAATAGAGAAATCAGGAGGGAGGACGAAACTTTGGAGCTCATTGCCTCAGAGAATTTTGTGAGTAATTCGGTGTTGGAAATGGCTGGTGGAGTTATGACGAATAAATACGCAGAGGGGTATCCGGGTAAACGGTATTATGGTGGTTGTCAGTTTGTAGATGAAGCGGAAAATCTTGCAAGGGATAGGGCAAAACAGCTTTTCAATGCAGAATATACCAATGTACAGCCCCATTCCGGCTCACAGGCGAATATGGCTGCATTGATGACATTTCTGGAAAACGGAGATACAGTCATGGGTCTTGACTTGGCTCATGGTGGTCATTTGACTCATGGAAGTCCAGTTAATTTTTCTGGACAATTATTTAATTTTGTCTCCTACCATGTCCATCCTGATACGGGGCGTGTTGATTTTGACGAGGTATGGAATCTTGCCCGAAAATATAAACCAAAAATGATAATCTGTGGAGGTAGTGCCTATCCTCGTTTCATTGAATTTGAGCGGTTTCGGGAGGTAGTCGATGAGGTAGATGCATTTCTAATGGCGGATATCGCCCATCCGGCAGGTCTAGTGGCAATGGGTTTGCACCCCTCTCCAATTCCTTACTGTGATGTAATTACGACAACCACCCATAAAACTCTCAGAGGTCCTCGGGGAGGAATGATTATGATGGGTGAGGATAGAGAAAATCCTTGGGGGAAAGTTGCTCCGAAGTCCGGCCGAGTGAAAATGATTTCAGAATTGATTGACTCCATGGTAATGCCGGGTATTCAGGGTGGACCTCTCATGCATATCATAGCCGCTAAAGCTGTGGCTTTTGGGGAAGCTTTAAAACCGGAGTTTTCGGAATATGCTCGTCAAATAGTTGACAATGCTAAAAGTATGGCTGAAGAATTTCTTTCCAGAGGATATCATCTTGTTTCCGGCGGGACAGATACCCATTTGGTTCTCATTGATCTGACACAAAAAGGTATCACTGGGAAAAAAGCGGAAAATACCCTTGAAAAGGTTGGAATTACTGTGAATAAAAATATGGTACCATTTGATCAGAAAAGTCCCTTTGTCACCAGTGGAATTCGAATAGGTACACCAGCAGTAACGACTCGCGGGATGAAAGAAGATGAGATAAAAACAATAGTAGCGTTGATTGACAAGGTAATATCTTCCCCAGACAGTGAAGATTTATTATCAACTGTGATGTCTGAAGTTCTGGACCTTTGCCGGGATTTTCCTCTATATAGAGACCTCATTAGTTAATAATTATTCTTAGGAATTTTGATGGCTGAAAGCCACCGGATTTGGAGCCAAAAACTATCAGGAATATTTCTTTTTATTCTATTTACTACTGCGTGTACTCCTGCTTATCTGGTTCGGAACCAACCTAATCTTGCGGAAAATATTTATGCTTTGAAAGTTGACAGAATTGAGAAACAGGTAGCCCGCAATCCTGATAATCCCGATTTACTTTTGAAAGCTGTTACCAATTTAACAATATACTCTTATGGTTTCCTGATGGAGGAAGCTGATAGAGAAGTGGTAATAAATTATCAACAGGGGAAGAAATTGTACCATCGTGCACAGAACATTTTTAATCGTGCCAAAGATTATGGGTTAAGAGGAATTAAATTTCATTATCCTGGATTTGATAGTTTAATGGAAGCAACAAAAATGGAATCATTTACTTTCAAAAAAAAAGATGTTCCATTTTTTTATTGGACTGCTGCAGCTTGGGGTGGAGCCATTTCTTCCAGTAGAGGAGATTTGGATTATGTCATCGAATTACCTAAAGTTGGTTGGCTTTTAGAACGGGCAATAGATGTAGATTCTGACTGGAATAAGGGAGCACTCTATTCGGCAATGATTTCATATTCAATGAAGAGGCCTGACCAGGTTGGAAAAGGTGAAAAACTGGCTAGATTGTATTTTAATAAAGCTATAGAATCATCAGGGGGACATGATTGCAGTCCATATGTAACATTGGCGGAACTTGTTTCAGTAAATAACCAGGATCACAAGGAATTCGAAGAGCTTTTGAAAAAAGCTTTAACTATTGATATTGATATAGACCCGGAATTAAAATTATCCAATATCATTGCCCAGTCCCGTGCCCGTTGGCTTTTGGAACAAAAAGAGGAATTATTTTATTGATATGCTGAAACGTTTATTCAAAAACGCTATTTTTCTCATGATTTTGGTCTCTGTTCTTGTAGCAGGGAAAAAAACTGTAATAAAAATGGCCACACTTGCACCGGAAGGTACAGATTGGCACGGAATGTTACTGGAAATGGGGCAGAGATGGAAAACCGCAACTGAGGGGAATGTTATTTTACGAATTTATCCAAGTGGTGTGGTAGGTGATGAACGTGATATGATACGAAAAATACGGATTGGACAGATCCATGCGGCGGCAATTACTACTGAAGGGCTTTCCGAAATTAATCCTGATGTCAATGTATATACTATTCCCATGTTATTTGACGACTACGATGATGTAGATTGGTTCCGAAAAAAGATTGGGAAAAAACTTGAAGAAGGAATCAAGAAAAATGGTTTTACCCCCTTGTTTTGGGCGGATATTGGTTGGGCGCATTGGTTTACCGCAACACCTATTCAATATCCGGAAGATTTAAAAAAAGCAAAAATATTTACCTGGGCAGGAGATTATAAGGCAGCTGAATTGTGGGAAAAAGGTGGTTATATGGCTGTTCCACTCGCATCAATAGATATTTTGTCCGGGTTACAAACGGGATTAATTGATGCTATCGGTGTAACTCCAATAACTGCATTGGCATCACAGTGGTTTGGAATTGCAAATCATATGTTGGAAATGAAATGGGGATTATTGACAAGTTCTATAATCATCGACAATCGTATTTGGGACCGAATACCATCTGTTTATCAAAAATCTTTATTGGAGATTGCGCAGGAAATTGGAGTCCGTCACCAGAGAATCCATCGTTATGATGATGATAAATCCATTGAGATTATGAAAAAAAACGGCCTTGTTGTTCATCCTCAGTCCGTGGAAGACCATGCCTTTTGGAAGTCACATTTAAAAACATGGTATCCTGATATTCGGGGCACCTTTATTCCGGAAGATATATTTGATCAGGCGATAGAATTGATGAAGCAGAAAGAATCCAAGTAATACAACTTATCCAACTGTGAATCGGGAGAAAATTCATCTGGTTGAACGGCTGAAATGGGGGGAAGACATTTTAGCTTTAACCGTATTCTTCACGATGGTTTTTATTCCTACTTTTGAGACCATTGCACGATTTGTCAATTTTCGTGGTATTCCAGCTTCTCCGGTACTTGTTCAGCATTTGACCTTATGGATTGGTTTTCTTGGTGCTATCCTTGCAGCCCGTCAGAATAAACTTCTCGCTCTCACAACAACTCCTCTTTTTTCGATTGATGAGCAATTTCATTTTGGGAGATGGATAGCTAAAGTTATCTCTTTTATTGTTGTTCTAACTCTGATGTGGGGGAGCTGGGTATTAGTGAAGGTTGAGTTTGCCTTTCCTGTGGATATTGCGCCAAATATCCCCCGCTGGTTTACTCAGGCCGTTATGCCCTTCTCATTTGGTTTGATCGCTATTCAAATCCTTATCAATAGCACTGAGAATAATTTATACCGTGCTTCCATCCTGATGATGACGGTCTTATGGATAATTATAGGACTAACCGGTGCTTTTCAGAATGAGTATTGGTTGATATGGATTGGTCTTGGAATTTTGAGTGTCTCAGTTCTGTACGGAGCACCAATTTTCGTCGGGCTGGGAGGTACTGCTGTCCTTTTTTTCTGGGGTGATTTTACACCAATTTCTGCTATACCAGCTGAAATGTACCGAATTGTGGTTTCACCAACGCTCCCTACAATTCCTCTTTTCACCTTGGCTGGATATATTTTAGCAGAAAGCGGTGCTTCCCGAAGAATGATTGACGTTTTCAGCAGCACTTTTGGATGGATAAAAGGAGGAACACCGGTTGTGGTTGTTTTGTTATGTGGGTTTTTTACCGCCTTAACTGGGGGTTCTGGTGTAACAATTTTAGCCCTAGGAGGACTTTTATATCCTTTATTAAGAAAATCCGGATATTCAGAATTATTTTCCTTAGGGCTTATTACTGTATCTGGATCGTTAGGTTTGTTATTTCCACCCAGTTTGCCTGCCATAATATATAGTGTAACTGCTGGTGTGTCAGTTAAAGATGTATTTATTGCAGGATTAATTCCCGGAACATTGCTCGTCACCTTTGTTGCTGGTTGGGCTATTTTTAGGGGAGAAAAAGAACGAATAAAGGTGCGGTCTTTTCAATGGGATTCAATTGTAAAAAGTCTCTGGATAGCTAAGTGGGAATTGATTATTCCAATCTTGATCCTTTATGGTGTATTTGGTGGATTTACAACACTGGTGGAAACAGCAGCAATTACGGTAGTATATATCCTTATAATCGAAACATTAATTTATAGGGATTTACCATTGAATAGTCTTCCAAAGATTGTTGTGGATTGTGCAACTCTGGTTGGTGGAGTGCTAATTATTCTTGGGGTAGCCATGGGAGTGACAAGTTATCTCGTGGATGCACAGATCCCTATGCATTTATTATCCTGGGTTAAGGAAACAATTTCATCGAAATATATTTTTCTTTTATTGTTGAATGGGCTTCTACTTCTTGTAGGATGCATGATGGATATTTTTTCAGCAATTATTGTTATTGTTCCTCTTATCAGTCCCTTAGGACATTATTTCGGAGTTGATCCAGTACATCTGGCCATAATATTCATTGCAAACTTAGAACTGGGTTTCCTCACACCTCCGGTGGGAATGAACTTATTTTTAGCTGCTTATCGGTTTGATAAAAGTATGCCTTTAATCTATAAAGCAACATTACCCTTTTTTGTAATCAGGTTTCTGGTTGTTTTACTTATTACTTATCTCCCAATCATTTCTCTTGGTTTGATACATTAAAAATGGATTTTGAGATTTGGAACAAATTTGATTTAATTCATTATAAAATGTGTTGAAAATCACACTTCTGAAACAGTACTTGACAAGTGAAAGGTTCAAAGGATATATTCCCAGGAGTAAATGGAAAACTTAATGACATATCGCTAACCGTTCTAAACACCAGGCCCTGTCTTTCGGGTCTCACAATTAATAACAATTTGAAACAACGGGAAAGGTAAGCCTAATGAAGCGTTTAGCAATATGTTCAGGATTATTACTTATAACACTTGTTAACCCTGTTTTCAGTGTGGGGGAAGCAGGAGCGATATTTTTGTTAATTTCACCGGGAGCAAGAGCCGGTGGTTTGGGGGAAGCTCAGGTTGCCGTAACGGATGATGCGTACGCCAGTTATTGGAATCCAGCAGGTCTGGGATTTTTAAAAGGACAGGAATTGTCGTTGATGTATGTCCCCGAATGGCTGCCAGGATTTAACCTGGATGATATGTACTATTCTTTTGCTGCATACCGAAAACATTACCCCTACCTTGGGACAATTGGAGGTCATATAATATTTTTAAGCCTGGGCGAGCAAACCCGCACCGATGAAGCAGCAAATTATCTTGGCTCCTTTTCCAGTTATATGGCTGCATTTACGATATCTTATAGTGCATTATTATCTGATAACAGATCTTTTGGATTAAATGCAAAAATATTTCACCAACATCTTACGGATCTTGGTGCAGGAGGTGAAAAGGGCAAAGGCTATTCTACTGATTTTGGTTTTGATATAGGATATATGCATAAGGAGTTTTTATCTCCCCGTTTGGATTTAGGCGTAACTGTAACCAATATTGGCCCGAAGGTATCCTTCATAGATCCAGCCCAGGCAGATCCTCAACCCACCAACTTTACATTGGGATTTAACTACCGCTTGATTGATAAACAATTTAATAAGCTGAATGTCATTTATGATGTTGATAAATTGCTGGTAGGATCTTATGCAGATATGGATTGGGACGGGGACGGGTATATTGGAAGATATGATGAAAATGGGCACTATAACGGCGCTGGTGACTATAATAGTGATGGACAACTAGAGATAGCCCATACTGATCCAATTTACCTGGGCATATTTACCTCATGGGTGGATGACTGGTTGCTGGGAGGTGATAGAGACATTGATCCTTCGGGAACTGATCCTGCTGACGGAATTATTGGTGGATACGATTGGAATGATGATGGGAATGGAGTCGTAAATGAAGGGGAGATTTCCGAAGCAGGAATATCCACTGAAGATAATATTGAGTTTGGTGATCCTGGATGGGGGATTTATAATAAGGGAGGTGATGTAGAACTGGGCAATGCGGATGACCGTTCCATAAATGATGAATTAAAAAAACTTATCCATCATTTTGGACTGGAATATTGGTATTCTAAATATTTCGCATTGCGTGCCGGGTATTATTATGATCAGGAAGGGAAAATAAATAATCCAACGTTTGGCGTTGGTCTCCGTTTTGCAGGATATGGATTTGATTTTGGTTTTACATCTGGTGAACCGGGGCATCCCCTCACCAATACCATGCGGTTTTCATTGAATATGGAAATAAACAGCCCCAAGCAGGTAATCCAGCCATAATTAGTTTATAGGATTTCTGGATGCCAACCTGCAGGTTCCTCCTGCTTTTCTCTTTAGTTTGGGCTCGATTAGTAGCTTTAGATGTTTTCATAGATCCGATAACAGGATTCAGAAAAATTGCTGCCATCCGGGTGTCTTTTCAGCCGGATGACTCACAGGGAACCACTGGTGATGGAACATTCCTTTTAGCACAAAACACCGTGTCCTGTGGAAAGTACACCATAGACAGATCCCCACACGATAAATCCTACTTCGAATCCCAATTACAAGCAGTTGACAGTTATTTCCGAAATGTATCCAATGGCCACTATGGAATTGACTTGGATAGCTCACAAGTATTTCCGGATGGTGAAGCAGCATCTTATCTGTTAGATCATACAATGGACTATTATCATCCTTATGGAGAAACAAATGAGATTTACGAACAAAAACTTGTGGAATTATTTAGAGATGCTCTTTTTACAGCTGATTCTGCAGATGCTGTTCCATTTATTGATTACGATTTAATTGTTGTTTTTCATGCAGGAATCGGCCAGGATTTTTCTTTGCCCTTTCTAGATCCAACTCCGGAAGATATTCCGTCAACCTATGTAGACAGAGAAATGCTTGGTGATCCAATTTTTGATGTTGAACATGGAATTATTTTGCCTGAGACGCAAAATCATTTACTTTTTGAGGAAGCGGAAGATATTTTTACCGATCCTGCAGAATCCTGTGATTACCAGTTTGGTCTTACGGGAACATTTGCTCTTATGGTGGGTTTTGCGGAAGGGCTTCCGCCGCTCTGGGATACGGAAACTGGTGAAAGCGGAATTGGTGTATTTGGACTTATGGACCAGGGCTCAAACAATGGTCGTGGAATTATTCCATCTCCGCCAGATCCATGGACGCGGTTTCAAGCAGGATGGACCATACTATCTACAGTTACACCCTCATCAGAAGTTTTGTTACCAGCACGATCCACCCAGGATTCTATTATTAAAGTACAGATCGACGATGATGAATATTTTTTAATCGAAAACAGGAATAACTGGTTTCGTGATAATGTGAATATTGATTCTGTCAGATATGCAATGTATGATAATGCAGATGATTATCCGGATTATGTTGAAGTATTGTTTGATTCTGTAGATATAGAATTTGATGAAAATGGAGTGGTTACTTCTGTATCTAGTTACGATTTAGGTTTGCCTGCCTCCGGTCTGCTTATATGGCATATTGATGAATCAGTTATCCGGACAGCTCCGGATGAATATTCAATTAACGCTGACAGAGAACGCAAAGGAATAGATTTAGAGGAAGCCGATGGTGCACAGGATATTGGTTACCCCAATATCCATCTTTTTACCGATCCTACAAGTGGATATTTCGGTGATATGTGGTTTGACGGAAACCTGGAATATGAAACGGTGAACGGAGTAGGACCTCCTGAATTTGGTCCGTATTCATATCCAGATACCAAATCCAATGACGGAGCGTCTACATTCCTGAGCATTGAAAATATCAGCGTTCCCGGTGACACTATATCTTTCACAGTTTTAAATACATTTATGGTAGATGGGTTCCCAGATACGACAGCTTTTATTCGAACTGTGTATGATCTTAATGGTGATGGTGTGAATGAGGTTTTTGGAGGGAAGGATTCTCTCTGGTGGGCAAGTTCAGATGATTTAAGTGAAAGTAATCGCACATATTTTTATGATGAATTAGATACAGATAATATCTTCATTGGGCTTGATCAGCAGAACGATTCCATCATTGTCTTTATGGATTCTGAAAATTTTGTCGTTTATAATACAGCTGGCACACCTGACTCCTTATCTTTAGAAGAATGGGAAAATCATCAAAAAAAGGTATTTGTTTCAATTAATGGTATAAAAGACAGCATCTTATTAGAAGAAATTAATTCAAAATGGACAGGTATCAACTTTGGATATATTGCAGGAATTGATATTAATTTGGATGCTTATTTAGATATTTTAGCTTTGAATGTTGACGGATTTCTTTATAGTTATAATTCTGATCTGATCCTATTGGCAGGATTTCCGTTGGATATTCAATTACAGCCGCCCATTCTTTCCCGTGATTTACTAGATGATTCCCATCCGGAAATAGTTGCAAGATCAGCAGATTCAACCTCCCTTTATGTTTTTGATTATCAAGGAAGAATTCAATACCAGTTTGCATCAAGGAAAGATGACGAATTAGTTGCAGTTGAAAATATTGATGAAAAGAATTCAATTCTCACAAGGTTCTCTATTTATCAATTAGGAAATTCAACCGAAACCAAGGGGAATGAATGGGCGTTTGAACACGGTGACTGGGGCAGGGGCCGGACAGTTTCTCTGAATTATTCAGTGGATTTTTCAGGTGAAAATCTTCTAACAAGGGCCTACTGCTATCCGAATCCAATCCGGAATAACTCTGGGACACTTCGAGTTGAAAGTGTCAACGCTGAAAAAATTGAGGTCAGGTTGTATGATCTTGCCGGCTATTTTGTAGATACTTTTACCAAGGATTCATTTACTTCTGAAAACCAGATTTCAGAATGGGGTTGGGATGTAAGTGATGTGGAGTCTGGTGTTTATTTTGCAAATGTTACTGTAAATAATGGTGAGAAAAGTGAAACAACAATTCTCAAAATTGCCGTTATCCATTAAAAATGCATTTCCGTTCATTCATTTTTTGCCTTGCAATTATCGGATTTTTCTCCTGGATTTTTCCTCAAGTAGCCTATAACCATCCTGAACTGAACTGGAAGACTTTTGAAACGGATCATTTCATGATTCATTTTTATGATGGAACGGAACATTCAGCAAGGGAGGGGGCGGTTGTAGCCGAAAATATTTATCCCTTTGTTACTGATTTATATGATTATGCACCTCCGGTAAAAACGCATATAATTTTTACGGACACTGATGATATTGCAAATGGGGCGGCATATTATTACGATAATAAAATTATTATTTGGACCATGCCGCTGGATTTCGAACTGCGGGGGAGTCATCGCTGGCTTCAAAATGTCATCACCCATGAGTTCACTCATATCGTTTCCATGCAAAAAGCCATGAAAGCAGGATTAAAATACCCGGGAGCATATCTTCAGTATATGGGATATGAAGATGAAAAAAGACAAGATGTTTTGTACGGATTCCCAAATACTTTGGTGAGTTATCCTTTACCGGGCACTGCTGTTCCTCCCTGGCTAGCGGAGGGAACTGCCCAGTTCATGTATGAGGGAGCTGACTATGATAATTGGGACACGCATCGGGATATGATTCTACGGGACAGGGTTTTACATAATAATCTTTTAACACTGACAGAAATGAATACCTTTGGAAAATCCGGAATTGGGAATGAATCCACCTATAATTCCGGGTATGCATTATGCCGTTATATCGCCGTGAAACATGGCTCGGAAAAACTGAAAATGATCATGGAGAATTTGTCTCATCCCTTCCAGTATTCCATTGACAATGCCATTGAAAAAGCAACGGGACATCCAGGAAAAGAGTTGTACAACAATTATAAAAATGTGCTTGAAAAGAGATATGATTTGTTAACTGAAACAATGCGAGAGAACGAACAAAAAGGGAAAATTCTTATTTCAGATGGAACAACCAATCTTCATCCGGTTTGGTCACCGGATGGGAAACGATTTGCTTATATTTCAAATAAAAATAACGACTATTTTGGTCAGACAGATTTATTTGTTTATACAATAGATACGAAAGCAGAAGAAAAGATTTCGGATGGGGTCAAAAGTGCTCCTAGCTGGCATCCTGATGGAAAGACCATTTACTACACAAAAAAGCCAAAAAATCCCGATAAAACCGGTTCAAAATATTTTGATCTTTTTGAATATAGATTTGAAGCAGAAGAAGAAACCCGCCTGACAAAGGGAACCAGGGCATTTTCTCCTGTGTTTATTCCATCTGACAGTTCTATTGTTTTTATTGCGACCAAAGATGGAAGTCAGAATCTCCATCAGTTTGATTTTAAGAGGAACATCATTCGGCAACTCACCGATTTTGATAATCATAAGATTATTCATTCGCTCTTTTATGATTCCGTCAAGGAGTGGCTGATTTTTGACCATACGGATCATCATTTTCGTAATATTGGTTACCTGTCTTTGAAAGATTCAACTTATGGTGATTTTTTAAACAATGCACTTTGGGATGAACGGGATATGACGGTATCAGCATCAGGTAAAATCGTTTATTCAGATGATAGAAGCGGGATTTTTAATCTATACCAGATCGATAAAGAAAGCGGCGGACAGGGATATATAACCAATGTGACTGGCGGTGCTTTTATGCCTGACGTTAATGCAAATGGAGAAATTTTATATTCGCTGTATGAGAATAGTGGATATAAAATAGCTTTTTTGGATTCCGTCAATTGGATTAGTGAAGAAAATGTTGGGTATTCATCTACCTATTTTCTGAGGAACAAAAATATTCAGCCACCTTTATTGGAGCAGGATACTTCCATTGCATCAACTTATGAGGACAATTTTCCGTCTATGTTTATTCTTCCAAAAATTATGGCAGATTACGGGACGGTAAAACCGGGATTTTACTTTTATTCCAGCGAGATTCTTGAACGGCTTACATTATTTGGGGCAGCATCCATGAATCAGCTCAAGGATTTGGATGTGTTTTTTCTTTTTGAGTTTAAGAGGTTTTTCCCGACACTATTTATAGAGACTTATTATTTAACCAGAAACATCAATGAAAAAAATCAATATTCAGTTATTCCTGTTGATGATAACCTAAAATTTCGTCTCGTCCAGTTTCGGGGTGGTTTAAGGTTTCCTGTGAGAGGTTATATTAATTTGGAATTGTATTCAATATGGCAGAGATATAGAGCCTCAATAAAAGAAACGGTAGAACAAACAAGTACAAACCCTAGAATTGAGGCTGGAGTTGCATATGATTATTACAGAGGGTGGACATCAGGTTTTCGATTGAATACAATAGCAAAAAAGCCAAGATCGGATGGAATTATTAATCCGTCAAATGGATTTGAATACAGTCTGGATATGGCTTATGAGGATAATGACTTTATTGATGGATTAAACCTATCTGAAGCAGGAACCTTGACTGAAAATTTCAATCCTCATGATTTGGTACGTGTTACAATGGATGGTAAAATGCATTGGGAAATTCCCCAGACCAACCGCTGGACAATTTCTGCTGAAACGAACCTTGGGTGGTTATCAAATACAGAAGCTGATTCTTTCTTTAATTTTTTTGGGGGTGGACTGGTGGGAATTCAAGGGTATCCCTTCTACAGCATCGAAGGCAATCGTATGGCACTCGGCAAATTAGCACTACGGGCTCCAATTTTTCGTGAAAAACATTATCCGTTAGGATGGTTTATTCTACAGAACAGTGTTGTTGGATTAATAATACAAGCAGGAGATGCCTGGAACCCGGGAGAGGGAAACTTTTTTTATCAATTTAAATTAAAACGGTCAATTGGATTTCAATGGAGGTTTCAAGGGTTTTCTTTTTATAACTTCCCTACTGCAATTGGATTGGAAATCCATCGAGGGCTTGATAAATTTGAAAAAATGGTAGGGACAGAAGGGTTTCGTTATGGGAATAAAAATCGGTGGTACTTTACTCTATTGTTCGGATTTTAAAAGAAGGATAAAGACATGAAATGTTTTTCATTCATTTTATTTTTTACAACAACATTGTTTGGAAATGGGATTTTATCAAGCTATGATAATCGATTTGATGCGCCCTTGTGGACGAAATCAGCGTATTTCAGCCTCCAGGATACTCTCACTAAACCAGAGGACTCTACTCTGGTTCAAACCTATCCTGCCCGTGCCTTGCTCCGTTCTCTGGTATTGCCTGGGTGGGGGCAGATGTATAATAAATCTCCTAGGTGGAAGACTGCACTTTTTGCCGGCATCGAGTTGGCAGGTATTGTAGGAATAGTCCAGTTAAATAAAAAAGCTGAAAAGTTACGATTGGAGTATGAAGATTTTGCCAATGAACATTGGGACTTTACCAGATGGATCAGCAATACTCCATTAACAAAGTCGCATTGGGTTAGTAATTTGAATATTCCGGATGTTTGGAACTATAATGAAGGTGATACAACCATGTATGATGTGATCATTGATGGAACACATCAGCTGGATATTTTATATAATGGACAAACTAAATCTTCAGATTGTTTTAATGATGATAACACAGATAATAATTGTACTGACTTCGTTGATTATGAGTATAATAATTATTTTTTGCTTGATCAAATGCAAGTAATCAGAGACCTTCATTTTTATGAAAACATTGGGAAATACGATCAGTTCGTGGGAGGATGGGATGACTTGGTTGATGCTGATAGTTCTTCAATATGGTGGATAAAAGAAAAACAGACAGAAGATGGTACTGAAATCCTCATCATGACAAAAAACAAGGAAAAATATTTGGATATGCGCTATAAAAGCAATACATACCTTAAAATGGCAACCTATACTGTTAGCGCAGTTATGTTTAATCATGTCATAAGTGCTTTGGAAGCCGTATGGACGTCTCAATCAGATGCTAGAAAGAAGAAAACATATGATACCTCAATTGGATTGTTTTATAATAAAAACACTCAATATGGTATTGGTGGATTATCTCTTGCAATCAGTTGGTAGACAATGGTACGATTTCGCCTAATTAAATTATTCTGCCACATATTTACACTGTTTGTTTTGGCCTGGATTATTGGCTGTGCCGGGAGCAGTCCTAAAGATGATCGGGATTTTGAGTCCCAGTTCAAAAAGGCAAAAACTCTTCTGGAAAAAAAGAAGTATATTCGTGCACAGGAAGAGTTTCATTTGCTGGTATTAAAAGCCTCTCATACAGATATTGGTGATGATGCCCTGTTCTACCTGGGTGAATCTTATTTTTTGAATAAGGAATATCCGTTAGCAATTTCGCAGTATGATCGTCTCATCCGTAAGTTTGAATTTAGCGCCTATGTTGAACAAGCCCGATGGCGGATTTGTGAGAGTTATGTTTCAGAATCACCAGATTATTATCATGATCAGAAAAATACGAATAAGGCATTAGAGAAAATACAGGAATTCCTCGATGATTATCCCAGTACCGAATACAGGGATGAAGCTCAGAACACAATTCTTGGCCTCAGAGCGAAACTCGGAATGAAAATGTATGAAGTTGGTGTGCTATACATAAAACTCAGGGCATTTGATTCGGCCCTTATAGCATTTGATAATATGCTGGATAACTATTATGACACCCCTTATGCAGAATTAGCTCATGTTGGGATTATTCGATGCCATAGCGAAATGCTGGAGGTAGAAAAAGCTCAGGAATACCTGGGATTGAAAAAGGATATTTTGAATGTTGAACTTCAAACAGAAGCAGAACGATATATAGCCAAAGCACATAAACGGATTGAGAAAGCAAGGTAATGAAGACTTGTCTTTTCGGCGGGACATTTGATCCTCCCCATATTGGGCATTTATTAATTGCTCAGACTATTTGTGAAGCGGAAAAATTCAAAAAAGTAATATTTATCCCCTCCTTGAAACCTCCTCACAAAAGAAAAAATGGAATGAGTCCTGTTGATTTGAGAGTTAAAATGTTGGAATCTGCTACCGAAAGTAATCCTCATTTTGAGATATCAGACATCGAAATAAAAAGAGGAGGAACATCTTATACCCTTGATACGGTTCTAACCTACAAAAGGGAAGATAAGAGTGATCGTGATGAATTATATTTTCTAATGGGAAGCGATTCTTTGAAAGAATTTCATACTTGGAAAGAACCTGAGCGGATTGTAAAGGAATGTCACGTGATAGTAGCATTACGTCCAGGCTTCCAGCCCAGCGCTGTCCCTAATTGGATTCTCCAGAATGTTCAATTCGCAAATATTCCACAATTTGAGGTTTCCTCAACAACAATTCGAAAAAGATGGAAGAATAATAAGACCATTCGATATATGGTGACCCAGCCCGTTTGGGAATTCATTAACGCTCATGATCTTTACCTTTGATTTACGAACTATTAACGAGTTTTGTATTTTTATTGATTGGGATTGTGCTCCTCTATTATGGAGCTGATTGGATTGTAAAAAGTGGAGTACATATCGCTTCACAATTTCAAATCCCACATTTTGTAATCGGATTAACATTGGTTGCTTTTGGTACATCGTTACCCGAACTGGTAGTGAGTCTTAAAGCTGCCTTAGATGGATATTCGGGGATTGCTATTGGAAATATTGTAGGATCGAATATCGCTAATGTTGGATTAGTTTTGGGTATCAGTTCTACCATTTTTCCGATTTTCATCCAGTTTAAGCTCATAAAAAGAGAAATAGGAATTTATTTTATAGTCTGCTGTATCTTAGTTCTTTTCATGCTTGATTATCGGATAAGTCAGTGGGAGGGATTGGTACTCTTTCTTGGAATTATTGTGTACACTTTTTGGTGTATAAAATCGCCGGTGGAAGAGCCTAAAGAGGTCAGTGATCAATTGCATTCAACTTTTGGAACATGGATTCTCCTTGTCCTGGGGATTATTGTATTATATCTTGGATCAAAATCTTTTGTGAAAGGTGCTATTGACATAGCTCATATTTTTAAGGTTGATGAGATTGTAATCGGCATGTCAATTGTTGCATTTGGGACTTCGTTGCCGGAACTTGCAACATCTGTGGTAGCAGCATTTCGTCGGGAGAGCGCTATTTCAATGGGCAATATTATCGGATCGAACTTATTTAATATTTTATCGGTTTTAGGTCTGGTTTCAATTATTAAACCAATAGATATTTCCTCAGGAATCCTAACATTTGAAATTCCTGTTATGATATTATTCGGATTGGTATTGATTCCACTCAGCTTTATGAGACAGCCCGTCTCCAGAACTAGTTCAGTTTTATTATTTATCGGATATGTTATTTTTCTATTCAATCTCAATTGGTAATCTTGAAAAAAGTCAGGTAGGTTTTTTACAGTGATAGCATTTAAGGGTGTTTCTTATTCTTTTTCAAAGGAAATTGGTGTAAAAGATGTCAGTTTTGAAATTAGCCAGGATGAATTTGCTTTTTTAATTGGTCCAACCGGATCAGGGAAAACGACTATTATGCGTCTCATTTATATGGATCTAATGCCTGACGAGGGGTTTGTCACCATTGGTGGAATAAGTTCGAACAAAATAAAAAAACGAAAGATACCAATGGTGCGCCGAAAAATAGGGATGGTCTTTCAGGATTACCATCTTTTATCTGACCGAAATATTTTTGAAAATGTTGCTCTTCCTTTGCATATGGTAGGAATAAGAAGAGATGAAGTGCGAGAAAAGGTCATGAATATGTTGAATGAATTAGATCTTGAAAAGAAAGAAAAAAAGAAACCATTTGAATTATCTGGAGGAGAACAGCAGAGAGTTTGTATTGCCCGTGCGTTAGTAAAAGAACCGGAAGTCATTCTTGCCGATGAACCAACTGGAAACTTAGATCCCGTCGCTGCTCATGATTTGATAAAATTACTGGAAAATGTTAATAATGAAGGAACAGCTGTGTTCATGGTTTCTCATAACTACAATTTAATTAAGAACAGAGGTCATAGAATTCTGGAAATCCAAATGGGGGAAATTCAGAACCAATGATCGATAAAATTTCATTTCTATTAATTGAAGGTTTTAGGAATTTATGGCGGCATAAATTAACTGCTTCTACATCCATTTTTTCGGTTTTTCTGACCTTATTTCTAATTGGAATACTCATTATAGTGGGTCAGAACTCTCACTATCCTATTGAATATTTTCGGTCTAAGTATAAAATTGAGGTTTTTTTCAATAACGATACTTCAGATGCACAAGAAAAAATTATTATTGAGAAAATTCGTGAACTTCCTGAAGTCCGTTCGGTAACACCAATTACAAAAAAGGATGCTGTGAGAATCTTTAAAGATCAGTTTGGAGAAGATGTGGTAAAAATGCTTGGATATAATCCTCTTCCAGGCAGTGCGGTCGTGAACATTAATAAAGATGGTTTTGAGCAGGTAAACCTTGAGCCCCTTATAGAGGAGATTCAATCACTAAATGGTGTGGATATTGTTCGATACCAGGGGAGATTAATCAGCCGTTTAGAAAGATTTTATCAAATGATGATCAACCTGTTAAAAATATCTACCGGGGTAATTCTCCTGGTTAGTATCGTAGTTATTTCAAATACAATCAAATTGACCATTTATACATGCCGGGAACTGATCAAAACATTGCAATTACTTGGTGCGACAAAAATGTTTATAAAAGTTCCCTTTATTCTGGAGGGAATATTTCAAAGTATCATTGGAGCTTCTTTGGCATTTTTTACTATCTTTGGGCTTATGAAAGTGGGTAATTACTATCTTCCTCAATTAGTTACATTGAGGATTCAATTGGACCTTTATTTTGGAATTGGATTACTCATTATTTCTGTCATCATTGGTTTTATAGGTAGTTATCGTGCAGTCTCGAAATTTTTATAAATATTTATTCACCACTTGACTAAAAAAAATAATAAGGTCTAATTTAATATCATGAAAGAACAAGATTCAAAAGGACTAAGTGAAAGGGAACACCTTGTTCTCATGACAACAATTGAGGATTATATTGAAGTAAATCACCCCGTTGGTTCCAATTTCCTAAAAAAACGTCATTTATTTTCTTTCAGTCCAGCAACAATCCGGAACACTTTAGCATGCCTAGAATCAAAAGGAATGCTTACTCATACGCATACCTCTTCTGGGCGAATACCAACAGATGAAGGTTACAGATATTATGTTGATAAGTTGTCAGACAGCGAAAAAATGGAAGGTAAATTGGATGAGGAGACTTTTAAGAACCTTATTCAGATGACCTCAAATATTGATGATTTGATGCAGGCAACTGCAATTTTGTTATCTAAAGTAAGCCGATTGTTTGGTTTCGTTATGATTTCTGAGGTGAATAAAAGTATTTTAACAGATATTGAACTTATTTCTCTTTCCTCTGACCGTGTTATGGTGGTTCTTGCCATGAAGACAGGATTAATTCGTTCAATTGTACTTGAACTGAAAGTGGTTGTTAATCAGAATGAATTAGATAGTATCACTGCAATTTTGAAAGAATGTTTACTTGGCCTCTCGTTAGATGAAATTCAGAAGACAATCCATTTTCGTGTGTGTGGATCAGATGTATTCGATCATGAAATTATTCAGGTGTTGATTAATGAACCAGCCTCACATTTCAGTCTCGCAGGTAATACATTGATTTATACCTCATCCTTCAGTGAACTGTTAAATTATCCTGAATTTCAGGAAGTCACGATACTCCAGAAGACGATTAAAGCTCTAGAGAAAAGGAATATTAAACAGTTTATTAAATCTAATGTGGGTTCGAAAAAAAAATATACATTTATTGGACACGAGACAAATAACGATCTCATGGATCACTTTTCAATTTTGACTTCCCGATTTAGTAGTGATTTAGTGACAGGTCAATTAGCTGTTTTAGGTCCTACTCGTTTACGGTATCAATTTGTGAAACGTATACTTGAAGATTTTTCGAAGGTGTTACCGAATGTCTGTTAAAAAACAGGAAACAGTTGATTCGTCTGGAAAGAAGATCCAACAAAAGAAAAAAAAGACTTCCCCCCCAAAGGGTTCTAAAGAAAAACAAAAAATCAATGATTTAAACCAACAGTTGGTTCAAAATGAGGATCGACATCTTCGTCTTATTGCAGAATTTGATAATTACCGACGCCGAAAAAAGAAAGAGATAACCCAAATGCTGCAGTATGAAGGAAAGGCAATATTTGAAGATTTATTACCCATCATTGATGATTTGGATCGATTAGCTGAGGCATTCAATAATCATAAGAAATCTGATGATAGATCGTCTATTAAGGAAGGAGTTCGATTAATTCAAGCAAAAATGGGAAAGTTTTTAGAAGATTGGAAGATAGAACCCTATGGTACACCAGGTGAAATATTGGATTTAGATGTTCATGATGCGATTATGACTCAGAAAGAAAAGGGGAAGAAAGAAGATGAAGTCCTGCAAGTTTTTCAAAAGGGTTATACTTACAAAGATAAGGTAGTCCGCCATGCAAAAGTGATTGTCAACAAAAAATGAAAGATTTGTATGAGATATTAGGTGTGGATAACACTGCATCAGCTGAGGAAATAAAGCGGGCTTATCGAAAAATTGCTATGAAATACCATCCGGACAAAAACCCCGGGAATAAAGAGGCAGAACAGCAATTTAAAGAATCAGCTGAAGCTTACTCTGTATTGAGTGATAAACAGAAACGAGGGCAGTATGATCAGTTTGGTCATGCCGGCGTAGGCATGGGCCAGCAGGGCGGCGGGTTCGGAGGTGGTGTACATATGTCCATGGATGATATTTTTAGTCAATTCAGTGATATTTTTGGGGGACATAATCCTTTTCAGGATATTTTTGGAGGTTCAACAAGACAAAGCAGTCATGTGCGAAAAGCAAAGGACCTGCGTGTCTCAATTGAGGTAGATTTTTCTGATATATTGCATGGAACTGAAAAAAAAATCCGAATCAAACGGTTTGAAATTTGCACGACTTGTGACGGCAATGGGGCTAAGCCAGGTACGACACCTTCACAGTGTAGGCATTGTGGAGGGAGTGGTCAAGTACAAAGAATGTCACAATCCTTTTTCGGGCAATCTGTTGTTGTAAGTGATTGCCCCGTTTGTCGTGGAGAGGGGGTTTTAAATGAACATCCGTGTCGTGATTGCAGTGGTCGGGGAATTATCCGTAAAACAGCAACTATTAAAATTTCAGTTCCTAAAGGAGTTTCCACCGGGAATTATATGACCTTGAGCAAAGAAGGGAATAAAGGCGGAAAAGGTATTGAACCGGGGGACCTCGTTGTTTATTTTGAAGAGAAAGAACATCCCTTTTTTATTCGGCATGGGCTTGATATTTTTTTAGAAGCGCAGGTGCCAATTTTTTGGGCTGTGTTAGGAGGAACTATTGACGTACCTACAATTGATGGTAAAGCCAGCCTAAAAATACCAGCTGGTATTCAATCTGGACAGATTCTCCGAATGCGCGGAAAAGGATTTCCAAAATTAAGAGGAGGCCAGAAAGGAGATCAGCTTGTGAGGATACAGGTTTCAACACCAAAATCCCTAAGTAAAAAAGAAAAGGATTTGTTTTCAGAATTAGCTAGTTTAAACGGGAAATTGAAACCTAAGTTTAATAAAGTTGATTTTTAGTGAAACTCTTTACTTCTCAGGAAAAAACTGTTTTTCGTTTTTTGATTGGAACTATGCTTGCCGGACTCATTGTTGGGGCTATTAGACATAATTATTTTGATAACAAACGAGACAATATTGTCACTCATGAAAGAAAAGCATCCTTTTTAAGGGACAGTCAATTACCTCTTGATACGGATGCAGTAAGCGTGCTTCAAGAAATTGTTGCAGATGGTCAAGAAGAAGCATTGAGAGAAGGCAGTATTAAGAAAAAAATTGAAATCATTAATGTAAATACTGCAAAGAAAGATGAATTAATTATTTTACCAAATGTTGGTCCAGTTACAGCAGAACGGATTATTCGATTTCGAGAAGATTTTGGAGTGTTTAAATCAATTGACGATTTAACAAGAGTAAAAGGAATAGGTCCAAAAACGTTGGATAAATTGAGGAAATATGTAACAATTTAATTGAGTTATTTCTATGGATTTCAAAAATAGTCAAAAGCGAAATGATTTTATTGAGCTGTTAATTGTATTGGCGTTTATTGCCATGATATTCACAATTTATGTTCCGGTAGGCATATGGGAGGAAGAAGATAATTTCCGCGGAAAAAGTCGTTTTCGAATGAAGACTATTTATGGAGTTGAATCTTTTTTTGAACAATTAACAGATATCTATGAGTCTGATGGTCTATGGGCAATGAATGTCGTTAATGCTGTGAGGGATTCATTAACTGCAGATTCAACCTATATTGGATTACAAACTATGATTTTGAACAATAGGGACATTCAGGTAGACATACCAAATGGTTTTGAAACAGAGTATGATACCACTTTTGGATTTATGAAGATGAGAAGGGATACAATTATTGATACTACCGTTACTGTTGTTGTTTTTTCTGAGGAATTATCCCGGAATGATACAGTTTTTATCCAGCGAAAAGCTCTTGGTAAAATAAAAATGGACCCTTCCTTTCGAAAGATATTAAGTGAAGAACCTTTACAAAGAATAGAAGCTGTGGAATACTATGATACTTATATGCCTGATTCTTCAATGTTTTATTGTCCTGTTACGGATGATCCATATAAAATTACACTTGAAGAATCGAGCCTTAAAATAGCAAGCCCAATTACAGAAATATATAAAGAATCCAGGTACATATTTTTTTCATTTAAAGCATTTAATCATGGATATATTGATGACGGAGCTCGAAGTTGGGATTGATGAACAATGCTTAACTTAATCTTAAATAATACACATCTTCTTTGTGCTCAATCGACAAAGACACCCCAGGGATTAATTGTTACTAGCTTAGGTTTTCGTAAGTTTTCCCGGACATTAAAAGATGTTATTCATGATGATCGGAAGCTGAGTTCCCTCCTTCAACCAGCTTTTCGGAGTATTGCAAAATCTTGTCCTTTTTCTGGAGATAAAGTATATGTGGCTTTGGATGATGATCTCCTGTACCAGGATGTTCTTGTTTCAGAAGAGGATTTTTCAACGGATGATGCCTGGGAATATATCCTATGGTCTGCAAAGCAACGATGGGGAGATCAACATAAACAGTATTCAACTTTTTCTCAGTCATATTTTGAAAAACAAAATGAATACCAGGTTATTTCATGTCCGATAAATCTGATAAACCAAATAAATAAAATTATTAAGGAAATGAATGCTGAACCTGTTTGGATGGGGTTATTTAGTGAAATTCTTCTGGAGGGCGATAAAAACAGTAATAACATTTTCATATTTGATCAAGGGAAATCCTATCGCGTTTTTCATAGAGATAGACATGGTTATGTAAGTGGAATAGTCAGATTTACCTCTGGTAAATTTAAGATTCAATCATCAATTGGCAGGGAACAAACCTTGAAAAGTATTTTTCAGGAATTAGATAAAACCGTACAGGTCCGATGTGTAGACCAGTTAACAAAAGGTAAGATGGCTCATTGGAAAAAAATGAGATTTACTGTTTTACAGCCACTTCAAGATATAAACACAAAAGGAATAAAAATGCCTGTTGACGTTTCTCAGCGTGGATTAAATATTCTAACTAAATTAATAGGGGGTAATGCTGCTGAGGTATCGATCAATTTATTTAATATTCCTTATATACATGATATTTTACCCAAACCAGTAATAATTGTTAAAGAGAAAGAGCTTAAAACTGAACCTGTTGAACCAAGCAAAAAGCCTGTACGAAAAGAGGCAAAAACGATTAAAAGATCATTTCAATTTCAAGAGGCATTTATTGGGCTTCTTATTGTTGGGATACTTTCTGGATCGATTTATTTCAAATTAAATAAAAAGGAGATTAATTTCTCCTTTCTTACACAACTTGTTTCTAAAGTAATGACCTCTGAAGAAACTGCTATAGAAGTGCGTCCCGGATTTCAGCATAAAGAAGAGGGAATCAATTCAAAGACAGCTCCTTTTCAAGCTCAGTATAATACTTCCCAATCTCTCCTTAATACAGTCACTTATATTCTGAATACTATTTCTATTTCCGAAATGTTTTCACTATCAATTCAGGATCTTAAAATGGAGTTAGCCTGGACAGGTGACCAGGATACAGGATTTTTGAATAGTTTGGAAGGAGTTTCAATGCAACTTGAAAAAGATGAAGATAACAAACACCATCTGGTTGTTATGCTCAGTGAGAAAGTTGTAGCAGTGCCAGGGAGCCGGATTGAAAGAGATGAGCTCATTACAATAATTTCGGATAAATTCAATCAATCTAAGTTCCGTCTACTTGAAACTATTGAAAATGGAGAGGAGGGCTTTGATCCTTTGATATTGCAAATTGATTCTATTGAAAAAGCCCACAAGTTCACAAAATGGGTTTCGGGATTAGCTGGCAATATTATTGTTCGAAAAGTTGAAGTGAATAATCAATTAAATATTCAGGACTCCAACGCTGTTTTTCATATTGCAGTTTTTAAAGACAATTTCCATAGTTAATATTGGAAAATTTGGATGCACATCCTTGCTGGACAATACAAAGGCCGCAGGATTGTAACACTTCCTAGACTTTCGTACCGACCCACACAAACACGAATCCGTAAAAGTCTTTTTGATATAGTGGGAGGATTGGATGGAAAAGCCGTACTCGATCTTTATGCAGGATCAGGAATACTGGGTTTTGAAGCAGCTAGTCGTGGTGCGGAGGAGATTACCTTTGTAGAGAATAACCCGGATATGGTCAGACTTCTTTATAAGAACCGTAACCTATTCAAAAATACCAATTTCTCTATAAAAAAAATAGACGCTGTAACATTTCTACATTCTTGTGGAACCTATGATTTAATACTTGCAGATCCTCCCTATGAGAATTTTGCACAAAACAATAAAATTGATGGAAAAAGTCTCGTTGATTTATGCTTAACAAAGGTTAAACTTCATGGGCAGTTTATACTTGAAATGCCTTCGAAAATTGATTTAATAGGTACCCGTGAAAAAATATATGGTGGTACTAAATTAGTATTTTGGAATCGAACATGAAAAAAGTTATTTACCCAGGCACATTTGATCCAATTCACAACGGGCATATTGATATTGCCAAAAGGGGGTCAAAATTATTTGATGAGTTTGTTTTTGCAGTGGCAGTTAATCCATCAAAAAAACCATTATTTACTGAAGATGAACGAATCGAACTGATTAAAGAGGCAACCAGTGATATCCAAAATATTTCTGTCTTATCAACCAAAAAACTGATTGTTGATCTGGCGAAGGAAGAACATGCAATTGCCCTTATCCGGGGTCTTCGTCATGTGAGTGATTTTGAGCTTGAATTTCAGATGGCGATGATGAATTCCCATCTCAATCCGGAATTATCAACTATTCTTTTGATGCCGGATGAAAAACATATTCACCTTAATTCCAATCTTGTGAAGGAAATTGCCAGATTGCATGGAGATATTGCGGACTATGTTCCGCTGGCTGTACACAAACATTTGAAAGCTAAATTCAATTAACATATTTTTGTAACTTTCCCAAAATATTTTTACATAAAAAACCGGAACTTTATCAATGCCCACATATGATTACTTGTGTACATCCTGCGCTCATCAATTTGAGCATTTTCAATCCATGTCAGATGATCTCCTTACGGAATGTCCCATTTGCGGATCTAAAGTACGGCGATTAGTAAGCGGAGGATCCGGGTTGATTTTTAAAGGTTCGGGTTTTTATCTTACAGATTATAAGAATAAACCGGAGAATAAAAAATCTCAGGATAAGAAAGAAAAAAAAGAAACAAAACCAAAAAAAATAAAAGAAACATCTGATAAAAAAGATTAAAATTGTTTGAATGGGTTTTTATTTAAATAACAAAATGCGGTAACAATGAGAAATAAAATAATTGATAGAGCGAAAGAGCATGTCGGTAGATTATTGGAGCAACAGCTTGACCGGATAGAACGGATAAAAACCGGGGAGAAAGTAACAGATTATTCACAAATCCAACCTATTATAATCGGTATCATTGGTGGAGATGGAATTGGTCCTTATATTGCAAATGAAGCGCAAAGAGTTCTTGAAGTCCTTTTAGCTAATGAACTGAGCTCAGGAAAAGTAGAATTCAGGATCATCGAAGGATTGACAATAGAAAAACGAGCGGAAGTGAATAAGCCAATTCCAGAGGATATTCTCGAAGAAATAAAGCAATGCCATGTTACTTTAAAAGGTCCAACCACAACTCCAAGAAAAGGGGACCCCTGGCCAAATATCGAAAGTGCTAATATAACGCTGAGAAAAGAGCTTGATCTTTATGCAAATGTACGGCCTGTACGTGTGCCAAAAGATGGAATAGACTGGACATTTTTTCGGGAAAATACCGAAGGAGCATACGCTCTTGGCAGCAACGGGATAGATGTAACAGATGATCTTGCGGTTGATTTTACAGTGACCTCAACACAAGGTTCAGAACGAATAATCCGGTTAGCGTTTGAATATGCCAGGAGAAATAATATCAATAAGCTGACCATAGTTACAAAAGCAAATGTGGTTAAGACAACGGATGGGAAGTTTCTGAAGATCGGACAGGAAATTGCAAAGGATTATCCAGAAGTGGAAGTGGATGACTGGTATATTGACATTATGAGCGCAAAATTGGTTGATCCGAAACGAAGAAAACAGTTCAAAGTGTTAGTCCTGCCAAATTTGTATGGGGATATCTTAACCGATGAAGCTGCTGAACTTCAAGGTGGCGTAGGAACCGCAGGCTCTGCAAATATTGGAGATAAATATTCCATGTTTGAAGCAATTCATGGATCAGCGCCAAGAATGGTGGAGGAGGGGCGTGCGAAATATGCAGATCCATGCAGTATGATTCGTGCAGGAGCGATGTTGATGAATCATATTGGCTTTGAAGATCGTGCCAGGAAACTGGAAATGGCATTGGATATCACAGGTCAATTCGAAAGAAAATTAGTTAACACTGGTCGGGACACAGGTGTAACCGGACGTGAATTTTGTGATTATCTTCTCGATACAATTAATGATAGAAATCTAAAAGAAAAGTGGGAATTATATCAATAAATAGAGGAGAAAACCAGAAGATAAAATAAGTTCGGTACAAATTTTAACAAACATAAAAGGGTGTGTACATTTATACACCTTTTTTTAATAACCTATGTTTATTGATTTCACAAAAGTAGAACTTCATTCAGGAAAGGGCGGAGCAGGTGCTGTATCTTTTCGGAGAGAAAAATATGTACCCAAAGGAGGTCCTGATGGTGGTGATGGTGGCAGAGGGGGGAGTATCATTTTCCGGGTAGACCATAATCTGCACACTCTTCAAGATATTAAATACCGAAGATTTTATAAGGCGGAAAACGGTCAGCAGGGCGGTTCAAGCCGGAAAACAGGAAAAGATGGTGCTGACATCTATATACCAGTTCCACCTGGAACAATTATCAAGAATACAGAGAGTCAAGAAGTCCTTGCCGATTTGACTGAGGATAGGGATTCTTTTATTGCGTCCCATGGCGGTCGGGGAGGTAAGGGTAATGAGCATTACAAATCATCTACCCGCCAGGCCCCGCGGTATGCCCAGCCTGGGTTGCCTGGTGAAAAGGGTGTTTTTACATTGGAATTAAAGGTCCTTGCCGATGTGGGTTTAGTAGGATTACCTAATGCAGGTAAATCAACACTGCTCTCACGAGTTTCAGCAGCGACCCCGAAAATCGCCGACTATCCCTTTACCACGCTTCAACCAAATCTTGGAATTGTGAAATACGGTGAATTTCAATCCTTTGTTATGGCGGATATCCCTGGATTGATCGAAGGTGCAAGTGAAGGAAAGGGACTTGGGCATCAATTTCTCCGTCATATCGAAAGAACAAATGTATTGCTGTTTTTGATTGATGTGCTGGAAGAAAATCCGAGAGAAGTATATGACACTTTGAGAAACGAAGTTTACAATTATAACAAAGATTTAAAACAAAAACACTTTTTTGTGATCCGAACAAAAATTGACCTTTTGCAATCATCAAAAAGAGAACTGGAAAGCTGGTCTGATTTTGCTGAACCATATATCAATATTTCTTCGGTAAGTGGTTCTGGAATTCCTCAATTAGTTAAAGCGATAGTTAAAATAATCAATGAATCTTAACAAAATAGCTTCACTTATAAACTTATTAAATATCAAAAGAGTTGGCCCACAAAAAGTTCGCAGCCTTGTTTCTGCTCATAAAAATCCTTCCGAAGTATTTTCTCTATCAACCCATGAGATATGCGCTGTAAATGGAGTAGACTTAAAAACTGCGCGGGCAATTAAGCGGAAAACAATTTGTGCTGGGGGTTTGATTCTAATTGTTTGCTGATGGGGTGAATGCA
>ERZ651768.408-NODE-408-length-32758-cov-25.724243_pt1 | contig 32758 bp, 27 predicted proteins | sample MGYA00514754_ERZ651768 | MGnify/ENA metagenome assembly ERZ651768
GTGACACATAAATATGCTAACAAAATTAAAATTTATTGACAAGAAAAAAGCTCAAAAAAATTAGGGCCAATTTGAATTAACTGAGTGTAAAGCAGATTTATGTAAAACCCAAGAAACAGGCTTTAAATCTCGATTATGCCCACGATTCCGTCCAACCTTGGACATTGCCCGCCAAACCAAATTTATTTTAACTTGTGCAATATCTGATACATAATCAGCGACTCGCGACTCTTCATTGGCAAAGAGCGATGACTCCACTGCATAGATATCTGCTAGGGTATCAAGTTGTTCAAAGTTTAAAATTTTTTCAGGACTAAACATAACACTCTGCTTTTACTGATGTGGAACAATCATTCAGGTCTAGCGTTTTACTAATGCATCGGCTATCTAATCTATGACAGTGCAGTGTTTGGTGTCAAGAAATTGCAGGAGAATAGACTGGAGTTTGAAGAATAGTCGGTCAATGTATTTCCTGATGCAATGATTAACGAAGAAACAACTGCTTTATCTGCAACGTTGACAAGAGCTTTTACTTATCTTAGATTGATCGTGAGATAATTTTGAAAACAACCTGCAAATATTTTTTCGGAATTCAAGTAAATTAACACAAATATCAGACTTTATGAATCTCAGCATTACTATCATCGGTCATAATGAAGTTGATCATTTGCGAGAATTACTCCCTCACCTCCAGTGGGCGACTGAAATCGTGTATGTTGACTGCGAAAGTCAAGATGAATCAAAGGAAGCGGCAAAAGAACACGGTTGTAGTGTCTACTCACGCCCCAATAGCACCAACCTGAATGTCAACAAGAGCTTTGCAATGGAGCAAGCGACAGGGGATTGGATATTTTACGTGGATCCAGATGAACGACTGCCTGAATTATTGGTGAGGGAAATCGAGGGAATCCTTGAAAAGACAACACACGCTGCATTTCGTCTCAACCGCCGCAACCATTTTTTTGGATACTGGCTTCGCCACGGAAGTCAATATCCAGATGTACAGCTACGTTTATTCCGGAGAGGCTTTGCCAACTTCCAGAATCGGCACGTACATGAAAAACTGGTGGTTGATGGAAGCATCGGTAAATTACAAAATGACATGCTTCACTTCCCCTACCTAAATATCAGCCAGTTTTTGAGCAAGTTTGACTTTTATTCCGGTGTCGAAGCCGAATATCTCCGGGATGCTGGAGTAAAGGTAAATTCTCTCAATACCCTGCGCTTTTTAGTACTCAAACCTTTCCTTCGCTTTATCAGGCGCTATTTCATGAAAGGAGGTTTCCGAGACGGCTTACCCGGTTTATTCTGTGCAATCTTTGATGCCCTGAATTTTGTTGTGCGCTATTTCAAACTTTGGGAACTTACTCGGACGGGGCCGGAAAGTGGCAAACAGCAAAGTTCGGAGTTGGGACGATAACTGTTATTTGGGAGATGTTCCATTCCGAAGAAAATTTAGCATCCAGTGTGTGATTTCCTGAGGCTGGATAGATTGCTCCAGAGATTTGATACCCGCTTCAAAAACTTCCGGACCCAAGATTTGTTGCCTATAAAGTATTAAAGCTTTAGAATACGCTTTTTGAAATTCCGGATGCCCCTGGAATGTCAGAATATGATTATCAATCCGGAAAGCGGCATAAGGACAAAAATCACTTTCTGCAATCAATTCTGCATTTTTAGGAAGTTTTGTTACTTGATCCTTGTGACTGGCCAATAGTGAAAATTTTTTCAAAGCTGGTTGAATCCATTTTTGAGTGGAAACCGTTTGGTAGTTCTGCACTCCAACCCCCCATCCTTGTTCTGCAGCTTCAGTTTTTCCGCCAAGAGCTCTTGCGACCATCTGGTGCCCAAAGCAAATTCCAAGCATCGGACATTTTCTTTCGTGCAATTCAAGTACATATTTTTCCAAATTCTCGATCCACCGTTTCGAGTCATAAACGCTATAACGACTGCCAGTGATCAAATATGCTTCGCACTTTTCTGGAGCTTGAGGAAATTGCTCCAATTCTACATTATAAACTTCAAATTCCAACTCTGGATCAACTGAATGAAAAAGTGAAATAAACATTCCTGGATAGTTGCCGTGTTCGGCCCGGAAGTGCTCCATGGTGGAATCACACTGAAGTATTCCAATTTTCATATAGTGCCTCCTGAAAAAGAAATTGAAGTAACAGGCTATCAAATTTATCAATAGATGCAATATGATTGAAAAATGAAGAAATATGCTGCTTTTTCTTCCGCATGTGCAAAACGGTTGACTTGCTCAACCGCACCAGGAGCATTGTCTCCATATCCGTCCGCGCCTATGGCATCAGCAAATTCCTGAGTTACCGGAGCACCACCGACAATTATTTTGAAAGATAAGTTCTGAGCCTTAAATGTGGAGGATTCGGTTTCAAAAATTTCACATACCAGTTAATTCAGTCTCATCTGTAAAATGCAAATAAACAATTCTTTCGATCGGTCCAATCAATATAACACGTTTTTCTTTTTCGTTGTTAATTGACAGCTCTCCCCATTTCAGTTAGTTTCAGAAGTAACGTAACTGATCACAAAATTATTATTCCCTAAAATTGTATGGAAAAAATTAATATTACTAAATGGATGGATGTTTCTGAAGAAATTCGGGAAGCACTGCAAACTGGATTAGCAATTGTAGCGCTTGAATCGACAATCATTTCACACGGAATGCCTTATCCACAAAATCTGGAAACAGCATATTCCGTGGAAAATATTGTTCGGGAAGAAGGTGCATTGCCCGCCACAATCGCTATTTTGGGAGGCCGGATTAAGATTGGTTTAAGCAAACAAGAATTGGAGCAGTTTGCTCAAAACAGTGCACCGGTAAAAGTCAGTCGCAGAGATTTGCCGGTAGTGCTCGCAAAAAAGCAGAGCGGTGGCACCACAGTGGCAGCAACCATGATTTGCGCCAGATTATCCGGAATTGCAGTCTTTGTGACAGGTGGCATTGGCGGGGTGCACCGCGAAAATGAAAAAACCATGGACATTTCTGCTGACTTAACGGAGTTAGCACAGACCAATGTTGCGGTTGTCTGTGCCGGAGTAAAATCAATTCTGGACATCCCCCGCACTCTTGAGTATTTGGAAACACAGGGAGTACCTGTGATTGGTTATCAGACAGCAGAATTTCCTGCTTTTTATATGCCGTCAAGCGGGTCTTTGGTGCAATCACGGATCGACACTCCTGAAGAAATTGCTCGCTGCATGAAAATAAAATGGGAGTTGGGACTGGCCGGAGGACTGGTGATTGGGAATCCGGTGCATCCGGAAGATGCCATGGATAATTTTCTCATTGAAGAGGCAATTTCTAAATCACTGGAAGAAGCAACTAATAAGAATATTGAAGGAAAAGAGGTTACTCCTTTTTTGCTGGGGCATATCAGTCAGTTAACTAAGGGAGAAAGCCTGAAGAGCAACATTGCACTGGTATGTAATAACGCACGTTTAGGGGCCAAAATAGCTCTAGCTTACCAAGCTCAGCTTTGATCCATCCGTGATACCTGTGTTTTTAATTCGGATACAGCCAGTTCAACAAGAGATGCGGCAATAGATTTTTCCAATGCATTCTGGACTGAACTTGTGACAATCTCTTTCAATTCATTTTCTGTAAAACTGTAACTGTCGGCTTTTTCAAACATATCTTCATCATCATCTAAACTGTCGAACGCGACTGCAGCAGTTTCTGGTTGATCTGTGTCCTTTTCAGTTATTTCTTTTTCACGATCAAACTCCATAAAAGCATCTTCCGCTTCACCCCAACTGTCAAACACTTCTTCCTCAAGGGCAGGTGACATTTCAGAGGTACGTTCAGACACACCATCACCCTCAACCAAATCACCGATGTCTTCCTGCATTGTTTCCTTAAGTTCCTCCGTAATCACGCCTCCGGAATCGCCCTCAGCCTCTTCCGGCACTTCTTCATCTATTTCAAGGAGATCCCCCAGTTCATCCACCATGAATTCTACCAGCTCTTCATCTGAATCATCCACGGCTGCAATTGCTCCGTCATCCGAAATTACTTCAGTTTCAAGTTCTTCTTTTTCCAGATCCTCTTCAAACTCATCCTCTTCTGCTTCATACTCTGCTTCTTCAGACTCAAGAGTCTCCATTTGCTCACTCAAATTCTCCAGTTCGCCCAGCACATTTTCTGAAGATTCTTCCTCCTCAAAACTTTCCTGAACCATCGATCTTATTTCTACATCATCTTGAAATTTTCCATACTCTTCTTCAAACTCATCTTCAGACGTGTCAATCATGAACTGCTCGGCATCTTCAATTTCCGCGTCCTCCTCAAAATCTTGTTCAACTGAATCAGTCAACAGTTTATCGTCATCAAGAACCAGTGAATCCATTTCACTGCCAGGAGCAGAGACAGATTCGGATTCCTGCGAGTCCTGCTCTGAACCCTCAGTTACCAAAGAACCATCCTCTTCAGTAGAATATAAATCCTGTGATGAACTTCCCAGGTCCTGACTCGTATCTTCGGTAACAGGCTCCAGCTTGTAATCATCCATTTCCACCACTGTTTCCAACGTTCCATCGCTGCCGGAATCGGTGTCCTGAACCTGAGGTTTCGCTTGACCTTCAAAAGAGGAGAGATTTTTCGGGAACTCTGGTTCAAAATCTGATTGTTCCAAACTGATATCAGTCAAACCCTCTCTAACTTCCTGATCCAAATCCGGTGAACGAGTCCAGATTTCACTCTGATCAGCAAAGTCATTAACCTCAAGGTTAATTTCTGTCAGACCACCACGCAGGTTCTGTTCTGTTTTTTCCGCCTCATTCTTCAATCGACTTTCAGCATATTGATGTTCTATGCCGGATTTTTTGAGTTGTTCCAATCCAGCTGGAGCGGAATCTGTTTCAGTTGAAACCGTTTCTGTTTCAACCTCTTCTGAGCCGCTTTCAAACTCATCTTCATCAAGCTTAAGATCAAATTCAAACCCGTCGTCCATTCCCATTTCGACATCATCGATAAATTCCACCGCGGCAGGTGTAATTTCTGTTTCATCCAGATCAAACTCTTCCTTTGCCAAAGTTTTTTCCGAACGTTCACGATCAACTATAACTACTTTTTCCTTTTTAATATCAACTAACTGGTCATCAATAGAACTCATGTCCACTGTGAAGTCTTCACCCGAATTATCCGGCTCGGCGCCAAAGTTTTCATCTAAAGTAATAAACATACTTAGCTGTTCTTTAAGCGTAGATGCTTCAAAGGGTTTGCGCAGCAATCCATTAATTCCAAGTTCTGAAAGAATGTCCTCGTCAATCTCGTCTTTAGCATTTGCAAGCAAAATAATCGGGAGGTTTTTTGAGGTCTGTTCTTTGCGTATTTCTCTGCAAATCCTGTAATTTTGATCACTGTCTAGATTGCTGAGAAAAATCAAATCCGGCTCCAGATCTCGTGCCTGCTGAACGAAAAAATCCGGGTTTGACTCCTGGGTGACTGAAATAGCGCTTTCCTTCAAAGAGTCTGCAATTACCCGCTGAATTTCTAGATTTTCCTCGAGTACTAGAATTAATTGGGTCATGAATATTACTTTTTCGACTTATAAATTGTCATAACAAAGTCATAAATAATTTATGTCTCCACATACTAATCCCGTGCTTATATGCAAAATGATGTCCTAATTTCAGAACAAATATAAACTAGTATTGTTTATTTACTTTGAACCTTTTTCAAAGAAACTTTATCATACGTAAGTTGTTATTCTTTTTATGCACCATCAATTATCAGGTACCGTGCCACTTAAAATAATTTCAATATATATTGCTTCAGAGTTCAACCGTTATTTTCTGTTGTTTCTCAGCTCTTTCGTGTTAATGACTCTAGTCGGTAATTTTTTTGGAAATCTGGGTGATGTTTTTTCTGACTGGTTAAGTTTTTTGGAGTTCCTGCAGGAAACGGCTCTGTTGTTGCCCTTATTACTGGAACTGATAATACCAATCACTGTTTTACTTGCCACCATTGCCACATTCAGTTCACTAAACAAGAACGCAGAATTGTTGGCGATGCGCAGTTCCGGGATCGGCGGCTGGAGACTGGCTTTTCCTGTGTTAGGTGTTTCTTTGGCGATTGCGGTTTTTGCTTATCTTAGCCAGAATTACATGTACACTTGGATGCATCAAACATGGATCAAACCAGAAAATGCCGCACGCTTGCTTCCTCTCTGGAAAGTGGGTGAAGACCAGAGCATTTACTATTTTGGGAACCGTCAGCAAAATGGCCGTTTGAGTTCCATCACGTCATTTCACTGGCAGCAGAATCCTTACCAACTTTTGGGAAGGACTGCAATTGAACGGGGAGAAATACAAAAAAATTCATGGATCTTCCAAAACGTTCAAAGACATATTTTTCAAGATGATAGTTTGCAGTTGGAACACGTTGAACAATGGCGGGTCGAAACAGAAAAATTGCCCACTGTCCCCTTTGATATCCCCATTTCTCCACATCACAAACCACTCCTTGATTTATATGAAGATACTCTCAAACTGCAAAGTGAGGGACAAGATGTAACACGTCATTGGGTTGCGTTTTTCCAGAAAACTGCCTATCCGTTTCAAATTTTTATCATGGTTTTGATTGGTCTGGGACTGTCAGCATCATACAACAGACGGGGGATGGCAGCAGAATCGCTGGCTATCAGCTGCTTTTTAGGTATTTTGTTCTGGATGCTCAATCAGATAACCACGGCAGTTGGCGGTGCAGGACTGATACTACCTTTCTTTGCTTCATGGAGTGCAAATTTATTTTTTCTGGCTCTGGCCCTCTGGTTGTTGTTTTATAACCGTGTGTAATCCAATTATGTAGTGTTGAGTTCCAGGGTTTCTTTCATTATCATTAAGCTAGGCGAAAAGAGACTCTGTGAACTGCTGTGCATCAAAGGGACGTAAATCTTCAACTTGTTCACCCACACCGATGTAACGCACTGGAACATCAAACTCGTTGACAATACCGATAACCACTCCACCCTTGGATGAGCCATCAAGTTTAGTAATTATCAACCCAGTTAAGTCAGCAGCTTCCATGAATTCGCGAGTCTGGAAAATAGCATTTTGTCCTGTGGTGGCATCCAGCACAAGCAAGACTTCATGTGGTGCATCCGGAATCAGTTTACGAATCACCCGTACCATTTTTTTTAATTCTTCCATCAAATTCTTTTTGGTGTGCAAACGTCCCGCTGTGTCACAAATCACCACATCATAATCTTCATCCAGTCCTTTTTTCACCGTTTCGTACATCACTGCTGAGGGATCGCTCCCGGCATCCTTTTGGGTTATATCACAATCAGCTCGCTTGCTCCACTCCACCAGCTGTTCAATAGCAGCAGCCCGAAAAGTATCACCCGCACCCATCAATACTTTTTTACCTTGCTGACGATATTGTGCTGCTATTTTTCCAATGGTAGTTGTTTTGCCAACACCATTTACTCCAACAAAAAGCAAAATCAGCGGCTTCCGGTCTGCTGTCCCTGGAACTGAGTATGTTTTACTCATAATATGTTGAATTTCCCGCTGAATTTCTGTCTGCAAAACTTGTGGATTTGTCAATTCTTTACGTTCCACCTTTTCTGTGATTGCCTCAAGAATACGCTGAGTGGTTTCTGGGCCTATGTCTGAACCGATGAGCACTTCTTCCAAATCATCCAGTAACTCCTCACTAATTTCTTTTTTACCCAAAACTGCATCAGATAAATTATTGAGTAATTGCGTTCTGGTTTTATCGACTCCTTTTCGAAGACGCACAAGGAAAGAATCGGCATCTTCAGCGCTTTCCACAGTTTCCGCAGTCTTTTTCAAATCACGCTCAAGCACCTGTTGACTCCGGTGTTCCTCCTCCATTGAAACAATTTGTTCTTGAAGTCCTTTTTCCAGTTGTTCGGCTTTTACAAGCTGCACGGATTCTTTTTCTGCCCGCAGCTTTTCCTCTTCTTTGATCCGCAACTCTAGTTCTTTGTCACGCTCTTTTTTCAATTGCTCCAAGCGCTTCTCTTTTTCCCGCCCTGAAAGTTTATCCAGCGTTTTCTTTTTCTGCGACCTGCTGCGCTGCCAGAACCATCCAGATAGACAAATAAGTAAAAGAAAGAGCGTAATGCCAGCCAAAATCAGGGTCATTATCTCCTCTGCTATCGGCAGACCTTCGTTAAAATTTTTACTCAAAAACAGATTTACTTCTGCAAGGAATGTCGAAAAGATTTGTTTTAATTCTTCAATAATCATGGAAATTATTTTGCTTGTTGTTTTTGTTTTAGACTAAAATTTGACAACACAGTTATCAATTATCAATACAGAGACTTTGTAAATCACCAATCTACAAATATGTCCAGTTGGTCAATTGAATCTTTAAATCCAATACAGCGGAAAATCGTCGAACACAAAACAGGCCCGGCTTTAGTCATTGCTGGAGCAGGAAGTGGAAAAACAAGGGTGATCACTCACCGCGTTGCAGAACTGATTCATTCCGGAATTCCTGCCTCATCCGTCCTTTTGCTGACTTTCACCAACAAAGCCGCCGACGAAATGGCGCAGAGAGTTGGCCGGACTCTAAAAAACTCTATAGACCAGCAAAAGATTGTTCACGGGACTTTCCACAGTGTGGGAAGCCGTTTCCTGAAACGAAATGCAAAATTACTGAATTATAAAAATAATTTCAGCATTCTGGATTCCTCAGATTCCAGAGACCTGATAAAAGCCTCCCTTGCAGAAACAATCGGCAAACCCGGAAAATATTTCCCAAAAGCTGCAGTTCTGCAAAATATATTTTCCCTGGCCTTCAATCGTTTTTGCACTCAACAAATGATTTTAGATCTGCCTTATCATGAACGCAGTTTTCACATAGAGCAGTTTATTTCTGCAGATTATCCCCACTTTGAAGAAAACATTGAAACAATACTCAATGTCCTGATTACCTACCGTCGCAAGAAAAGACGCGGACAAGTAATGGATTTTGATGACCTGCTGGAAAACTGGTTGGAGTTACTCTTGCGGCATGGTGACAGACTGCCACTTTGCCAGCAAATTCAATATATCCTTGTAGATGAATATCAGGATACCAATCAGGTTCAAGCCAATATTTTGTATCGGCTCTCCTGGCCGCATAAAAATTTAATGGTTGTAGGCGACGATGCTCAATCAATATACAGCTGGCGTGGTGCAGATTTTGGCAACATGCTTGAGTTTCCGGAACGCTATAAGGCCGTCACCTTCTACATGGAGGAAAATTATCGCAGTTCTCCAGAAATCTTGGAATCTGCCAACCAAATAATTAACTGTAACACACGTCAGTTTGAAAAGAACCTGTTTAGTTCTTTACCTAGAGGAGAAAAACCTCTCGTGCATCATGTTTGGTCGTCTCAGGATGAAGCTGAACTGGTACTGGACAATATTCTCAACTACCGGGACCAAGATATTTCTTTGAATCAAATGAGCGTGCTTTACCGGAATCATGTACAGTCCGCGACGCTTCAAGTAGTCCTGACTCATGCAGGCATTCCTTTCGTGGTTTATTCAGGGGTTAAATTTTTTGAACAAGCTCATATCAAGGATCTCACTGCTTTTCTCAAAGTCCTTTTTAATCCTCTTGATGAAATTGCCTGGATGCGTTTGCTCCAGCTTCTTCCTGGAATTGGTAATAATACAGCACACCATATTTTCAGTATTTTTCAGAGTCAACAGGCCGTTCGGCTAACCAAAGACAATGGAGAACTGCAAAAACTGATTCCTAAAAAGGCACTTGAGAGCTGGAATGTCCTACTGGAGATTTTTCAGGAAATGCTTAACGAAAGCGTAACTCCCTCTCATATGATCGGAATTTTGTACCAGAATTTTTATCGCGAGGTGCTCTTCAACAGTTTTGAAAATGCCTCTCAGCGGGAAACAGATATTCGTTATCTTGAAGAATTTGCAGGAAATTATGTAAAATTGGAAGCATTTTTAAATGATTTGTCTTTGGTTGGTTCCAGCATTATCACTGAGCACGAAACTGATCAACAGGAAAATCAGGAAACACTCACCCTGACCACCATTCACCAGGCCAAGGGACTGGAATGGAATGTGGTTATTGTAATAGGGTTGACAGAAGGATTATTCCCGCACCAAAGGAGCCTTGAGACTGAGGCACAAATTGAAGAAGAGCGCCGCTTATTTTATGTTGCCATGACCCGCGCAAAACGACACTTGCACATTACTGCACCAGTGGTTTCTTCAGGTTATTCCGGAGGAATCAGTCAGCGTTCCCGTTTTATCAGCGAACTTACCGAGGAGACAATCAACAACGAAATTCATACCCGTGATGAGTATTCTTTCGGTAACCATAGGGAAACGACTCAATTTTATTTTTAATAGAAGCTATTCCAGGTTTAACTTTGCCAGTTTGGGGCGGATTATGTAACTGCAGTAGCCGGCGTTTGGATTCTTGTTATAATAGTCGAAGTGGTAATCTTCTGCAGGAAAAAATTCCAGAAGTGCACTGATTTCGGTTACAATTTGATCCTCATACATTCCGGACATGTCTGCATCTTTTTTTGCCTGCTGAGCTGCGGCTTTTTGTACCTCATTTTGATAGAAAACAACGGAACGGTATTGTGTTCCAATGTCACCCCCTTGCCGGTTAAGTGTTGTCGGATCGTGACACCTCCAAAACCAATCAATTAACGTTTCGTAACTTATTTTTTTTGGATCATAGTCAATTCTGACCACTTCTGCGTGACCGGTCTCACCGGTACATACTTGCTCGTAAGTTGGATTTTGACTGTTCCCTCCTGCATAGCCAGGTGTAACCGATTTGACACCTTCAAGTCTGGAGAAGACCGCTTCCAGACACCAAAAACAACCGCCGCCCAGCGTAGCTGATTCTAGTTTTTCCATGAGTTATCCTTCAATATTCTATGAGACTTGAGGTTTCTGCCAAAAAAATGTCTGAAGTACACATAGAGCGCCTGGTCCAGTTCCTTTAAATTGTTTTGCGTCGGACGAATTACAGATTCACTTTGCAATGTTTTTTGTCGCACACGGAAAAAGGCTAGGCTTCCCGGATGCAAAGAAGTTGAGTATGGACTGCGAATACAACATTTTGGACAGCGGATACCTCCAAGATTTGCGTCCAACTGGTACGGGACAGAAAATTTTGGAGATGGGTTTCGTCCAGATTCCCCTTCCCACAGTTCACCTCCGCACTGTAAACAATTATCCAAATTTGGCGGAATACCAAGTAGTTTCAATAACCGCATTTCAAAATTTAATTTTATTTCCGTACCAGTTTGAGCTTCTGAAAGCAAAGACATTGTATTCTTCAGTAAATCAAAATAATCCTGAGAGTCGACTGAAGGAATTTCACATTGAAGCAGCAATTCAGAAAAGTAGCTAGCGTTAAGAAATTTTGAAAAATTTTGACGCAGGGAAGGATAGCTTTCCATTAATTCACATTTACGAATTCGGACCAATTCCGTATTTGGCTTTTCGGAAAACTCAAAGTGATTTAAGACAAACAATTCTGCTTTCGCAGCATTTCCTGATCGCACACTTTTTCCTCCGTGAAGAACTCCGGCTCTCTTTCCCACTTCACGCGTCAGAAAAGTCAGAATGCTGTCCTTTTCCTTAAAATCCATTGTTTTGAGAACAATTCCATCTGTCTCAATTACTTTCATAGGTAAATTATTCCAATAATTTTGCTTCCCGCATCAATGACTTTGCTTCCTGAAGAGCATCTTCAGAACGTTCTTGACGAACTGCAATCAAAAACTGAAGAGCATGATAAAGATCACTCCAAACTTCCATCGACTGTTGTCCTTTATCTTTTGTCCCGGGTGTTGCTACCTGAAACTTTGTTGCAGCTGAAGGAAGTTTCACTTCCCCTAATACTTTCGATGCTTCATCAAGTCGATCGTTTTGGTATAGGAGTTTTGCAAAAAGAAGTGAAGAAGGAATGGCGCGTTGACGTGAATTGTGAAGTCCGCCGACCATTTCCAGAATTTGTTCATCAGCCCCACTTTCTCGATAAACCTCCTCCAGTGTTTCCAACAATTCCGGAGTAGCAGTGCGTTTAAAAGTATCTTTTAGTATTTTTGCAGCCTCCAAAAACATACCTGACTTTTGAAGTTGAGCTGCTTCTCCAACGGCTTCCAAAGGTTTGTCATTCTTTTTGTCCCTTTTTTGGGGTAAGTAGCGGAAAGACCAATTTTTCAAACACTTTGGATCTTGGCGGAGCGCCTTTTGTAGGTGCTCCTCGTGGGCCATAGAAATATTTTTTGTCATCAGACTGCCGCTAAATTTTTTCAGCAATTCCCTCTCTTGCTCAATACAGGCTACCCAGTCTTGTCTGGCAATGTAGAATTGCCGCAACCCTACCAATGCATCGGGATGTCCTGGCGTTATCCGGAGAATTTCGTGACTTAGCCTTTCCACAAGATCCCATTCACTGACCTCGCAAGCCAGTTTCAAATAAGGCAGCAGGATCTCTAAATCTCCCTTAAATTTGGTTCGTAGTTCTGCATAATTATTGAGCAGTTCTTCTGCACTTTTTTCGTAACGCAGTTGTTCAAGATATTGCACTCGAATAGACAACGGCGTTTCTTGATTAGCTAACTTATTAAAGGTTTTCTTCACTTGTTTTGGATCACGCAGCAAAGCTGCATTCTTAAAATTTTGAGTTATCTGCTGCTTTTTGTCGACCCTGTATTTGGAATATTTCCCCAGGAAGCTCTGAACAAAACGCTGTGGATGTGAAATAAACTGCCAGATCTCTGTAACAGCCCAACCTGCTAAAAACGAACCGACAATAACCATCCACGCTGACACTTTAATGGAGTAGTTACCATACAGATTCAGGGACACATTGTGGCTGTTTTGTGTTGCAAAATAGCCCACACTACCCAAAAGCAATAATGTAATTGCTATTAAAAGTAATCGTTTCATTGTGTGGTTTCAGAATTTGTATAACACAGACCAGATTCAATCATGATGGTAAGGTTCTCCACGCATGATGGTAAAAGCACGATAAAGTTGCTCAAGAAAAAATAATCTTACCATCTGATGCGTAAAAGTCATGTCAGAGAGGCACAAAAAGTGAACGCCGGAAGGCAGCATAGACCTGTCAAAACCATATGCACCGCCGATGAAAAAGCTGACTCTTGGCCATCCGAGCGGCATTTGTTTTTCAAGCCACTGGGCTAATCCCTTTGAAGTTTGTCTCTTTCCTTTTTTATCCAAGAATATATTCAATTCAGTAGAATTCAATCTTTTCAGCAAATTTTCCGTTTCCTGCCGGCGCCACTGGTCTGCAGTCCCTGAACCATATTTTGCGGGTCGTATTTCTTCAGAATCAACCTTGATGTAGTGCGATAACTTCTTCAAGTAAACACTAATTCCATCCTGTACAAAAGGCTCCTGCGTTTTACCAATCCAAATCAAACGGATACTTTTCATGCAAAGAATCGGTTCCCAGTATCTTGTTTTCAGGGGTTACTACTCGTCTGTCGGATGATATTGCAGACATCGGCAAAAGACAACGCAAAAACAATTTCAAAAATGGATTGTGATTGTCAGCAAATACACTATCTTTTTATAAAGCAACTTGTATTACAAGACCAACTGCTCAAACATAAATCTCAATTTTTGCTATTAAACATGAATGTCTGATATCTCTGCACACAAACTTGCAAAAGTCGGCACTGCCCATGTTTTTGAAGAGCAGCTGCTCTATCGCGGATGCTGGTCAGAAATGGTGGAATTCAGCTATGAAGATGATAATCAGCAAATGCGAAAATGGGAAGGTTTGCACCGTAAACACCATGCAGAGGCAGTAATTATTGTTGCTCGAATGAAACCTTCTGGGAAATTTATTTTTATTCGCCAGTTTCGTCCACCCACAGATTCCTACATTTTAGAATTTCCTGCAGGCTTAGTTGACCCTGGGGAGTCTCTGGAGACAACGGCGATTCGTGAACTTTTTGAAGAAACCGGTTATGTCGGCATAGTCGAAGATCTTAGCCCCAAATTGTTTTCTTCACCCGGAATTCTTTCAGAAACCGTTTCTTTTGTACACGTTCAGGTAGACGAAAAAAAGCTGGAGAACCAGCAGCCGAAAGCAAAAAACGAACCCGGAGAATTCATAACGGTTTTTGTAAAATCTCCAGAAGAAATACCAGAATTTTTCAATCAAGAAGTGAAGCATGGTGTAAAGTTTGATGTCAAACTTTACACCTATTTCATGGTACAAGGGTTCTTGTAATATTTTTCACCAAGCTATCAAATGATTAATCTTTACGGAGCAGAAATTTCACAAGACACCTCATCTGCGACAGTCGGTATTGACCATTCTGCTGGTGAAAAAGGGTCTGCTGTACCTGAATCATTTTTGACAACACCTGAAGCTAACAAGCTTTTTGAGAACTGGCACTCACAGCACAGTAATCCGGATGCAGCCGAGGCTCTCCTGAAAAAACTGAAGCAAATTTCTCTGAGACCTCCCACTCTTCAGGCGGCTTTGTTGTTTTTGCAGTATCAGAAGGCCGACGATTTACCGAAGGAGTTTGAAAAAAAAGCTGCCGCTGAGTCGGGTGGTCCTTTTTCTGAAGCAGTACCACTTTTTCACCGGATGCTCAAGGTTCATCAGTTTCCCGTCCGACCAAAAAATTCTGAGCAAGCTGAACTAACCCTGCGTATGTTGTTGACTGTACTGGGAGATGTACAGTTGCTGACCGTATTCCTTGTGCTACAGCTTCATCATTTAGAACAGATAAATTCGCTGTCCCCCGAAGAAGCAGATGCAATAGCCTGGTCAGCTCTGTACGTCCATGCTCCGTTGGCTGGCCGATTAGGTATTTTCTGGATCAAGGCAGAGCTGGAAGACCGTGCATTTCGGTATCTGGAGTATGAGAATTACCAGAGCTTGAAGAAAAAAATTGCCCGAAAACGTAGTGATCGTTCAGAAAGTGTGGAAAATATTTCAGAAAATATTCAGCTGATTTTGAAACAGGCTGGAATTCGCCATGAAATTCAGGGCCGCTACAAACGTTTTTACTCGATTTTTCAAAAACTGGAGAAAGTCAATAACGATTTTGAGCGAATTCAGGATTTGATCGCTTTTCGTGTTTTGGTAGATGAAATCGATGACTGCTATGCGGCACTTAGTTTCATTCACGAGAACTGGACTCCAGTAAAAAATCGTTTCAAAGACTACATAGCCAACCCCAAACCCAACGGATACCAATCTCTCCACACGACAGTCATAGATGCCGGGAATGAATCAAAGAGAAATCCGAGGCCAATTGAAATTCAAATCCGGACACGAAAAATGCATCGGATAGCAGAATATGGGGTTGCAGCTCACTGGCTCTATAAGGAAAAACGGCACCAGTCAAAAGACAAAAAAGCAGAACAAATTGAAGAGTCACTGGTAGAAAAAAGCAAAGCAGATAGGGAAGGAGAAACAATACCTCTGATTGATTTGTTCAGTGAAAATATCTATGTAATGACTCCTGCAAGGGAAATTAGGGAACTGCCACAAGCTGCCACACCCGTTGATTTTGCCTATGCAATTCATACTGAAGTCGGCAACCGCACGACCGGTGCAAAGACTAATGGAAGCATCACCCGCCTCGACAGTTCCCTGCATAGTGGTGATACTGTTGAAATCCTTACCTCACCACGGCAAGAACCACGGAAGGAGTGGCTTGATTTTGTTAAAACACGTCACGCCCGCAACAAAATTAAACATGCTCTACATGAACGTGGCAGAGAAGTTCGACGAAAAGAAGGCCTGGAAATGTTGGAGCGAGAATTCCGGAATCACAATCTTAACCTGAATCGCCTAACTCGAGAAGGACGGATGGAGCTGGAGTCTCGTCAACGAAAAAATCAAGAATTTGAACATATCCTGTTCTGCATTGGCGACGGCTCCATCCGCAGTGAAGAAATTCGCCGATGGTTTGCCGAAGATCCAAACTCAGGTCCCACCATTCCAACCCCGGAGTCTCCGTCACAACCTGAAATAAAAGCCCGTCCCCAAAAAAAGAAATCCGTGGCAACTTCATCAGCGAGCATGATTCTTGTGGATGGAATGGACAATGTTGTTACTCGTATAGCGCAATGCTGTTCTCCTGAGAAAAATCACTCCATTCAGGGCTATCTTACTCAAGAGAGAGTAATCACCATACATAAAGATAATTGTTCTTTTTTGCAGAAATTAAGCCCGGAAAGGATGGTAAAAGTACGCTGGAGAGGCGGGAAGTAACAAAGTTTTCCATATAGTTGAAAACCTCAGAGAATTCAAAACTCATCCTCCTAAAAATACAAAATATTAATTAGATATGGTTCACCGAAAAAGTATTCTTTTTGTCATTCCGGACTTGATACTGGATCCAGATTCCCGACCAAGTTGTTGACAAGAGTTGAAAAAGCACCCCCTATCTACCGGGTCTACGCCAAGCTTCACCCTAAATGACAATGGAGCAGAATCGGAAGCAGCAAAACTATTATCTCCGTGAAGATAAATCACAGTATGAGGAACTCAAGTAACGGTTGTGCAGGTTTTTTGTACACTTTCAGGAGAAATCCTTGCAAATGACATCCTGAATTGAATAATTACTTATTTAAATTATAAAATAATATTATTTTCAGCAAGCCCTGACTAGTCAGCTCACTAAATAGTGTGGAATTAGAATTATTTGAAGCAACATGGAGTTATTTTTTCCAGAAAGACGGAAAGAGCAATACAAGGGCAGAAAACATTTCCAGTCTTCCTACGAGCATCAGCCAGGCTAAGAACCATTTTCCATGTGCTGAAATTTCAGCAAAGTTTTCTGAAGGTCCAACCTCACCAAATCCCGGACCGATATTCATTAGTGCCGAAATGACTGAACTTATCCCGGTCTGCAAATCCATAGAATCTACTAGCACCATCACGCATCCTCCACCTAAGATGAGAAAGATATTGGCTACAAAATAACAGACTGTGAGGTTGACAGCAAATGGATCAATTGCTCGCTGATTAAGATGAATCGGCAGTATTGTCCGTGGCTGAAAAAACATTTTCTTGATCGTTGTCACCGTGTATTTCCAGATGATGACAAAATGCACGATTTTAATACCGCTGGTTGTAGATCCTGCACAAGCCCCAATGAAGCAGACTAGATAAAGAAACATCTGTGCTGATTGCGGCCAAAGTTCATAGTCTGCAGTTGTGAAACCAGTAGTGGTCAGCAATGAGATTGTTTGAAAAGAGGCATATCGTAACGAGTCAATAAATCCATCATACGTCCCATTTATCCACAAAATTAATGTTGAAATTCCACAGAAAAATCCAACTATACTGGCATACCAGCGTAATTCGGTATTGACTCGAACTAAATCCCATTCTCCTTTCAGCATGTGGTAAAAAAGCATAAAAGCCATTCCGCCAAGGAACATAAATATCATAACTACCCAATCAAAATATGCGCTGCCGTAATGACCAATGCTGGCATTTTTTGGGGAAAATCCTGCGGTGGCAACAGTTCCAAAGGCATGACAAAGAGAATCAAACAACGACATTCCTCCGATCCAAAGCATCAACGTTTGCACCAGGTTCAGTCCAAGATAAATACTCCAGAGCCAAATCATTGCATCACGGTTTCGTGGAAGAAATTTTTCTTTGGTGATTACTTGTCCGGGGCTTGACTCAGCCCGAAAGATTCTCACACCCGCCATCCCATGAGGTAAAAAGATCAAGGTCAGGGTTAGAAACCCCATACCCCCCAGCAAATGAGTTTCACTGCGCCAAAATAACAACCCATGCGGTATGGATTCAATATCATTCAGGATAGTCGCGCCAGTCGTAGTGTAACCTGACATCATTTCGAAAAATGCATCCGTGAATGCCGGAATTGATCCGTGGATCATGAAAGGAAGCGCGGAAACTGCAGAAATGACAACCCATCCAAATACAGCGATAATGACTGCATCGCGGAAAGTTAATTCGTGATCCCATAGTGAAAACCACCAAACTGGCAGGCCCACCCCAAAAGCTACTGCTGCGGAAACAAGCAGAGCGCTCAAGTCATCCTCCTGATAAATCAAGGAAGTGACAATGGGAAGAAGCATGGCGACACTGGTAACCAGCAGCAATGTCCCTATGACGTGTGCTATTGAACGAAAATGCATTTATACTTTTCTATTCATCTGGAAATTTAAGTTCGTTTATATAGTCTGTTTCTTTATCTTCTTTGCTCAGAAATATATCCGCTGGCTATGTGTGTGTCACAGGTTAAAATTCAAACAGTATTCAAAATCACCTGAATAAATAGTTTTATACGTTCTGTCTCTTCAAAAGAGTTTATTATAAAAGAGTTTGCAAAACCATTTGCTTCATTTCTGGAAGTCACCCCAATCAAACGACAGAGCATCGTTTCTTCCTCGACACTAAATTTTACTTTATTGGGAACAAAGAGCAACACCGGAACTTGATCCAATGAAAAACAGAAAAGGAGAGAATAATCAGGTCAGCATAGAGATAAGGTTCCGGCTGAATTTCTGAGGCATTTTTTAGCTGCGGAGAAATCCCCAGTTTTTTCCAGAAGAACGACTTTGATTAAAACAATAACTGGATTGTTTCTTCTTCACGACGAAAAATCCTGTTTATTTCTCGCACGTTAACTACTGGGAACAATGTTCCACTCAGCTGGGTTCTCCCGTGAAAAGACTAATTCTTCCACCAAACAGGCAAACACAAATTCAAGCTCGACACCACCGGTGCATCAAAGCTTAATTTGTTGTTCGAATATCACTCCTTTAAGCCACCTCCCGCTTTCCACCCTAGAGGCTGCAACTTTCTTATTATCTGGATCTGTGTGCTGTGTTTCAGCAGACATCATTCATTGAGAAAAGGAGGCTGATTACGCTTCTGAAACTTCAGAAGACGTTTACCAGGTAAATTTTTTCATCATTTCAGGAATGAGAATGAGGCTCAGGGGTGAGGTTTAGAAGGAATTACCGGCTTTTGCATTATATTGTTAATTTCCGTCAATATTTTTTGCGTTTTATTTTCAGGTATTGGAAAGTCAAACACGATCAGTCCCTTCTTCGCATCTATCGTTCCACTGATGTGCTGGAAAGCGCTGGAACTCATTTGTTCGCCTTGTTGAATCAAGGGGTAAACCATGATCTCTTTGGAAAGGATATGTTTTACACGATAAAAATCCAATCCTTTATGACTTCCTGACAGATAATTTTCAAAAATATTCTCAAAATGCAGCAAATCAATCTTCCTCAAAGAAGACCTGACTTCGTCAGCACGCTTATCTTTAATATGAAAGGTCAGCTCATTCTGAACTATGCCTACCCCATCACCTGGATGCTGACGGGTAGTATTGCAAATAATCGCAATACCATTCAACATTTTAGCAACTGTCTTCCTAAACACGTCGTCAAGAACATTTTCCCAGTCCTTTCGTTCTACTTCGTGCGGATGAACTTCAATTATTTTTTTTCTAAACAATAAACCCATAAACCATCTTCAATAAAAAAAATTAAGCACCAGGCGGCAATTAAAACGCATCGTCCAAAATAAAAAATACTGGTATCTGATTTGTTTAGCTAACGCCCTACATGATAATATAGTATTCTATAGTGGCTTTTCAATTCATACAACTAAAAAATTCTCTACCTCATGAAATCATCAAATTTTTCCTGGAAAAGACATTTTCAGCGTTGGTTAATCACAAAAGCACTCATGGTGCTGATTAGAATTACCGGAAGTACCGCAAGTGTTCAACACATTAATCGGCATATACTGAAAACTACTCTGCAGGAATACGGAAGCGTCATTGTTGCCACATGGCACCAAAACATTTATTTCAGCATCTGGCTTCTGCGAAAACAAAATCTTACAGCATTAATCAGCAGCAGTGACGACGGAGAAGTTATTTACGATGTATTTGCTCATTTCGGCTACCAGGCAGTGAGAGGTTCAACCACCAGGGGTGGAATTCCTGCACTGAAACAAATGATCAAATTGCTCAAGGAAAAAACATCCGTTGCAATCACTCCGGATGGGCCGCTGGGGCCTCCGGAAATTATTCAGTCAGGAGTCGTTCTCCTTGCCAAATACTCCGGAGTTCCCATCATTCCCTGGCACTATGAAGCAAAACGTCAATGGAGATTAAAAAGTTGGGACAAACACAAAATCCCCAAGCCTTTTACTTCGATTGTTGAATCATTTGGAGAGCCGTTTCACGTACCAAATGACCTGTTGTCTGAGGACGTACCAGCGTTTTGCAAAAAACTGGAAACAATTTTTCAAGAGCTTGCACGCAAAACTAGAGAAGTAATTTCAGACCCGAAAAATGAGCCTTAAAAATCCTGAAGTTTCAATTAATTGGAAAATTGAATATCAAATTCATCATAAAAACGATCAACCTCCTCCGGAGCCAAATTGTTGATCCCTGCAGATGCAGACCTACCTCCCCCGGAGGAAAATTTAATACATAATTCTTCTGCACCTTGAGGCTTGGCAATTGGGGCTCGGACACCAACCAGAAAAGTTCCGTCTTTTCTCTCAACTAAAAGTGCATGAGCCATATTCGGAGCTTCTCGTGCAACCTGATTACTGAATACACCGGAAACACGCCTGCACCATGCTGCATTTGGAAACTGATAAATTCTACCTGCAGAAGTTTGTCTCACCGGATGTTTTGTCTCTGTCTGGCTCATGTCATTCTGAAAGCCCTCCCGCAACCGATCCAATTCTCCGGCTGCATGAAAAAAATCGAATGGGTCAGAATACGGCTGCAAAGCCCTAAATAGAGCTTCCGGTGAATAATGTAAATCTTCCACGGTTTCACCATAAGCGTTGTAATTGATCAACTCTCCCAGTTCCCGTAATTCTTCAGTTTCTTCATGACTAAGTTTCAAAGTGTCAGCCAGCCCATGAGCAGGTGAATGAAGGTTGTCACCAAAAGATGCCACTATGGCCCAGAGTCGATATTTCCCAGCCAAAAAACGATCGACCAGAATACTGGTACAGACAGCAGGACTGGTATCAATGTGTGGATGAAAAAGAGGAGATTCAGGAATTTCTCCTGCGAAGTGGTGATCAAAATAGTGTACAGTGTTGCCTTGTTTCAGCAACTGCAGGAGAGGTTCCCGGTTGGCATGAAATGAAATATCGAGTACTGTAAGCACACTATCTCGCGCTGAAATAATGCGTTTCAACAACAGCGTATCACGTTTCACTCCGGTGACAAGTCGGCTTTCCTGAGGATTGTGAAGGCGTAATTGATGGAGGGCGCATACTCCATCAGCATCCCCGTTGAAGACGTCAATGTAAAGCATGGAGGGAGAACTTGCTCATCAATTGATGAAAATGATTTGAGCAATCACGAAGGCAAAAAAAAGGAGAACCCCAAACACAGCAACAGAACCCGGTGCAAGAAACCGAGCCTCCGAATTGGCCTTCAATGAATTGAGACGATTGGAGCTTGATGGACGTATTGTTTTTGATGAAACTTTCTTTGCTGTTATTTTAGGAGGCATAAAATCAATGTATCTTTTATAGTTAAATTTCCCGTATTAGGCTCAATTTAAAGATTTGCAAATATAGAACCAACTTCACAGAATCATAGAATAAATTTTTTTCCCCACAAAATCACTAGATACGGCTTGTATGGTTACGTAAATAATGATCGGCCAAAACTAAATTAATCATGGCTTCTACCATTGGAACGGCTCTCGGCAAAACGCACGGATCGTGACGCCCTTTGGCTTTCAGCTTAAGCGATTTGCCTTCACGAGTAACCGTATCCTGCTCAAAGTTAATCGTGGAAGTTGGTTTGAAAGAAACACGCAAATCAATCTCTTCACCATTTGAAATACCACCCTGAATTCCTCCAGAATGATTTGTACTGGTCCGAATAATTCCTTCCTGCATCACAAACGCATCGTTGTGTTCTGAACCTTTCAGTTTCACTGAATCAAAGCCCAGGCCAAACTCAACTCCTCGTGTAGCAGGCAATGACATCAACGCCTTAGCCAAATCCGCAGTCAGTTTGTCAAAAACCGGTTCTCCTAATCCTGCAGGGGCATTACGGACAACGGCCCGAATTATTCCACCCACGCTGTCTCCGGACTTCCGGACTTCATGAATACGGGCAATCATGGCCTCTGAGGCTTCCGGATCCGGACAGCGTACAAGACTGGCTTCAATCCGTTTTTTGCTGACAGATTGCTTGTCAACTGAAGATTTTATATCGTGTATTTGCTCCACCCAGGCCATCGTTTTAATCTTTTCCCAGTGCTGCAGCAGTTTTTTGGCGATTGCTCCTGCCGCCACCCGTCCGATGGTTTCACGAGCACTCGAGCGTCCACCACCCATCCAGTCTCTGAAACCATATTTCCGGTCGAAAGTATAGTCTGCATGACTTGGACGATACAAATCTTTGAGGTGATCATAAGCGTGCGGCTTTGCGTCTTCATTTGAAACCATCAAGGAGATTGCTGTGCCCGTTGTACATCCCTCAAAAACTCCTGAAAGAATCCGAACGGAATCGCTTTCCTTACGTTGTGTAGTTATTTTGCTTTGCCCGGGTCGTCTCCTGTCCAGCTCATATTGGAGATCACCTTCACTCAGTTGCAGTCCTGAAGGACAACCGTCGATGACAACCCCAACCCCGCTGCCGTGAGATTCACCCCAGGTAGTAATACGAAATAAAAGTCCGAAAGTGTCACCCATTCTTTAACTCAATTATAGGCTTAGCTGTTTTTGCTTATGCTAAAGTCTTGTTAGCATAACCATTTCACTCTGAAGGTGCAAGATACTTGGTGGACTAATCTTGCATATTCAGGCTGAAAACACTATGCTTACAAAGCATTATTTGCCTTGTATTCAAAAAAAATTTGCCGCACAAAATATTCCCTGCGAAATGACACAGCTTCACAAAACAGGTCCAAAATGGATAATGTACAGTTCTATGGGTTTGGAACTTGGATTGTCTATTGTTGTGGGTTTTCTGATTGGTAGCTGGCTGGATAAGTGGTTGGGTACAGAGCCCTGGTTATTGCTGGTCTTTGGGATTGCCGGAATCATTGCAGGTTACCGGAGCATTTTTCGTTTGGTGAAACGGGTTCAAGCTGATTCTGAATCTGGGCAGGAAAACGATTCCCCCTCTTCTTCCTGAAACTAAATATGCATCCATCATCTGAAGAGAAATCAAAAATTGATCCAAACGGCACAATACCGCAAGATAACAGAGATTTTTCAGAAACTGTGAAACCAGATACTCATCCTGATTCGGCGATATCTGAAGTCCCAGAAGACGTAGTTTCAGAAAAAGGATCCAACCCAATCCTGCAGGCTGTTTTTTTTCGAAACCTGTTATTAAGCGTCAGTGTCATTTTAGTTGCAGGAACAACAATTTTACAACTTGACCTTGTTCCCTCCGTTCTGTTAGGATGCGCTGTTATTGGTTTTAATTATTTCTGGACTATGCAGTTTGTCCGCAAGCTCTTGCTGGATCGAAAATTACTCGCATTGGATTTACTGTTTATACTCACAAAATTCGGAATTTCAGTAATAGTCTTATTTGGAGCTTTGAAATACTTTGAACTTTCACCAAGGGGGTTGCTGATTGGACTTTCAAATGTTGCAATCGCCACGATTATTTACTCTTTTCTTAGAGTGATGAACCCTCAGAAATTTGCATAGGTATAAATTACAGAATGAACAAACGACTTGCCTTAATTAGCATCTTTTTACTGACAGCAACCCCTGTTTTTGCTTCTGCATCAGGATTCACCTGGGCTCACTTCTTGTTTGGCGGATTAGAACAGCCACTCGTGAACCTCGGTATTGACCCCCTTCCTATTCTGGACATGCTGATAGTAGCAGTATTGCTGATTTTTTTTGCTTATTTTGCAGGAAGACCTTTCAGAAAAACAGATATGCTGGAGCCTTCCGGACGTGCTAATTTGCCAAATTTTACAGAAGTTATTGTCAGCACAATTCTGAATTTTTTGAGTGGAACCATCCGCCATGGAATCGGAGCACGTCCTATTCTTCCATTACTGGGAACTTATGGTTTGTTTATTTTGATATTGAATCTTGCCGGTCTTGTTCCGGGCTTCAACCCTCCAACAGACCAGTTTAATGTTACAATCGCATTTGCCACCATAATTTTTATTATGACTCACTTTTTAGGCATTCGTCAGCATGGATCCAGTTACATAAAACAGTTTCTGGGCCCCATGCCATTGCTTATACCGCTGATGTTTCCTGTCGAGGTCGTCAGTCATTGTGTGCGCCCGCTTTCCCTTTCCATCCGCCTATTTGGGAACATGACAGGAGATCATAAAGTTGTCATGATTTTCACGTCAATTCTAGCTGTCGGACTACCAATTCCATTTATGGGTTTGGGAATTTTAGTGTCAGTACTTCAAGCCTTTGTATTTGTCTTGCTGTCTGCCATTTATTTTGAACTCGCAATGAGTGAAGCTCACTGATTGCGCTGATTTATTTAAGATCAAAAAGGATGTCATGAAAAAATTATTATTGTTGATGTTGCTTATGTCAGCGAGTTTCCCTCTGTATGCAGCAGAAATGGGAGAAATGGCCACATTTGGAATTGCTCTTGGTGCCGGTTTGGCAATTGGACTTGCAGCTCTTGGCGGAGGAATTGGACAAGGTATTGCTATGAGCGGTGCTCTGGAAGGAATTGCCCGAAATCCGAACGCATACGACAAAATTTTTACACCAATGATTATTGGTCTGGCACTGATCGAGTCACTTGTAATTTATGCACTTGTGATCGCGTTTATGTTACAGGGTAGAATCTGAAACTCTCATTTTTTGCGGCTCTTAACGGGCCGCAACCTTCCCCTACCTTTTTTTATCCAAAAACAAAATCTCGCGCATGAAATCCTGATACTATCTTCAATCAGGCAAACAAATGGAAAGTACCTATATAAATGTACGAGAGGTACCTCTTGAAGATATAAGATGAATTAATTGATTTTATGATTTCCTGCCGATTACACACATTTTTTTAAGGACAAAATAAAAAAATTTTGCTAAGGTGATTTTTTTCGACCTTGCAAAAACAAATTACTAAATTTAGGAGAATGATATGAGTGAGCAGCAAATTTTCGAAATTCCGGCATCTGCTAAAGAAAAAGCATGGATAGATAACGACACTTATTTGAAAATGTATCAGGAGTCTGTGGATGATCCAAAAGTTTTTTGGGACAAACAAGCTGAGCGTCTGGATTGGTTCAAAAAGTGGGATAAAACCCTTGACTGGGACTTCAACAAGGCACATATCCGCTGGTACGAAGGGGGTAAACTCAATGTTTCTTATAATTGTCTGGATCGACACTTGGAAACACGGGCTGATAAAACGGCTCTGATTTGGGAGTCTGATGATCCGAATGTTGACAGAACCTTCACTTACAAAGAATTGCTTGCAGAGGTTAGTAAATTTGCCAATGTGATGAAGAAACGCGGCATCAAAAAAGGTGACAGGGTAATGATTTACATGCCCATGATTCCGGAACTGGCAATAGCGTGTCTGGCCTGTACCAGAATTGGTGCTGTACATTCGGTTGTATTCGGAGGATTCAGCGCAGAAGCCCTAAAAAATCGAATTATTGATTGTGGCGGAAAAATGCTGGTCACTGCCAACGCGGGAATCCGCGGGGGGAAAAGTATCCCGCTCAAACAAAATGCGGATACCGCCATGGAAGATACCGGAACCGAAAGCTGCGTTGTTGTGAAACATACGGATGACAACTGTAATATGCAGTCTGGAAGAGATTATTATTGGCATGAAGAAATGTCCCAAGTCTCCGCGGATTGTCCTTCAGAAGAAATGGATGCTGAAGATCCGCTTTTCATTCTTTACACTTCCGGTTCAACCGGAAAACCCAAGGGTGTTCTGCACACCACCGGGGGTTATCTGGTCTACACATCCGTCACTCATCAATATGTCTTTGATTATCATGATGGCGATATATACTGGTGCACGGCAGACATCGGCTGGGTTACCGGACACAGCTATATTCTGTACGGACCACTTGCCAATGGAGCAACGACATTGATGTTCGAGGGTGTTCCAAATTACCCTGATTTCGGGCGATTTTGGGATATTTGCGACAAGCACAAAATCAACATTTTCTACACTGCACCAACAGCAATTCGGGCAATTGCCAAAGAAGGTGATGAGTTGGTCAACAAACGGGATTTAAGTTCCCTGCGTTTGCTGGGCACAGTCGGGGAACCTATCAATCCTGAAGCCTGGCTCTGGTATCATCGAGTTGTTGGACACGAGAAATGTCCTATTGTAGATACCTGGTGGCAAACTGAAACAGGTGGTATTATGATTACTCCGCTTCCGGGGGCAACTCGAACCAAACCCGGATCCGCTACCCGTCCGTTTTTTGGGATACAGCCACTTTTGGTGGATTCAGACGGCAACGAACTGGAAGGTGCAGCGGGAGGGAATTTGTGTATCAAACACCCCTGGCCCGGACAAATGCGCACCGTATATGGTGATCATGAGCGGTTTATTCAAACATACTTCAGCACTTACAAAGGTCTCTATTTCACTGGTGACGGCTGTCGACGTGACGAAGACGGCTATTACTGGATTACCGGAAGAGTCGACGACGTGCTTAATGTTTCCGGACACCGCATGGGAACCGCAGAAATTGAGTCTGCGGTGGTGCTACATGAAAATGTAGCTGAAGCTGCCGTTGTTGGTTTTCCGCATGAAATTAAGGGACAGGGCATTTATGCCTATGTCACTTTAAATTCCGGAGTTGAGCCAACCGAGGATTTGCAGAAGGAATTGGTGCAGCTGGTACGCAAAGAAATTGGTCCAATTGCCTCCTTTGATGTTATTCAATGGGCACCCGGACTTCCAAAAACGAGATCTGGAAAAATCATGCGCCGCATTTTGCGTAAAATTGCCGAAAATGATATGGACAGTATTGGTGACACATCCACACTCGCTGAGCCTTCGGTGGTTGAAGATTTAATCGCCAACAGGCCTGCTGGTTGAAATTCCCTGAAAAGTTCCCATGTACACATGAGGACTTGCCAACCAGAACTCTAAAACGAGAACACAATGAATTACCTTGACGAATATCAGCAGTCTATAGAACAGCCAGAGTTATTCTGGAGAAAACTAGCTGAGCAGATCAAGTGGTATGAATTTCCTGAAACAATCCTTTCTCAGGATGAACATGGTTTTTATCGCTGGTTTACGGGAGGCAAACTAAATACAGCTTATCTCGCGCTTGATGTACACATCGAGGAAGGACACGGTGATCAACTGGCACTGGTTTATGATTCACCCGCAACAAACTCACAGCGCAATTATACTTTTACAGAGCTGCGAGACGAGGTTGCAAAATTTGCTGGTGGTCTGAAAAATTTAGGAGTGGAAAAAGGTGACCGTGTCATCATTTACATGCCAATGGTTGCCGAAGCTGTGATTGCAATGCTCGCTTGTGCCAGGCTGGGCGCAGTGCACTCAGTGGTTTTTGGAGGCTTTGCGCCCCATGAACTAGCTGTGAGGATTGATGATGCCAGACCCAAAGTGCTGTTGACAGCCAGTTGCGGAATTGAATTCACGAAAGTCATCGAATACAAACCGCTGGTGGATAATTCCATGGAAATCGCAAAATTTACTCCAGAAAAAGTAGTGGTTTTGCAGCGTCCACAAGCTAAGGCAAAAATGCAGCCCGGGCGGGATCACGATTGGCATGAACTGATGAGTCAAGCTGCTCCTGCTAGTCCTGTTTCGGTAAATGCAACAGATCCGTTATATATCCTCTACACTTCCGGAACGACTGGACTTCCTAAAGGTATTGTCCGTGACAATGGCGGACATGCCGTAGCTCTGAAGTACAGCATGAAAGCTGTCTACAATACTGATCCAGGAGATGTATACTGGGCGGGTTCGGATGTCGGCTGGGTGGTTGGACATTCATATATTGTCTACGCACCGCTATTTCATGGATGCACCACCATAGTTTATGAGGGAAAGCCCGTACGTACTCCGGATGCAGGAGCATTCTGGCGCGTGATTTCTGAGCATAAAGTAAACACATTTTTCACTGCTCCTACCGCTTTTCGTGCCGTAAAAAAAGAAGATCCAGATGCAAAACTTTTAAAGCAGTATGACATCAGTTCACTCAGGACACTATTCCTGGCAGGTGAAAGGCTGGATCCGCCAACTTATGAATGGCTGATGGGAATATTGAATAAGGGGTCTCAGCCGGATATTCCAGTGGTCGACCACTGGTGGCAAACCGAAACTGGCTGGGCTATTTGTTCAAATCCTATGGGTATTGAACCACAGGCTGTGAGGAATGGTTCACCGACTTTCCCGATGCCCGGCTACAATGTACAGGTGCTGAATGAAGAGGGTGATATTTGCAAACCTGGAGAAACTGGAAATATCGTAATTCACCTCCCCTTGCCACCAAGCTGTTTGCCGACATTGTGGAATGATGATGAGCGTTTCAAGCAATCTTATTTGTCACAGTATCCAGGCTACTACCTTACTGGTGACGAAGGAGTCAAAGATGAAGACGGCTACATGTTTGTGATGGGGCGTACTGATGACGTGATCAATGTTGCTGGACATCGTCTTTCAACCGGAGAAATGGAGGAGTTGATTGCGGGGCATCCGGCTGTTGCAGAATGTGCTGTCACAGGAATTGATGATGAATTGCGTGGACAAGTTCCTGTTGGTTTTGTTGTGCTTAAGGATGGCATAGAGATGACTCAAGAAAAAATGCAGGAAGAATTGGTAGCAATCATCCGTAGAGAAATTGGAGCTGTTGCCTATTTTCGACAATCTGGTATCGTCAAACGTTTGCCGAAAACCCGCTCCGGGAAAATCCTGCGTAAAACAATCAGGCTCTTGGCAATCGAAGCTGAAGTTTCAGTTCCTTCCACGATCGATGATCCTAAAATTCTTGATGAAATTAGTGAAATCATGCAGGAACGTGGAATCGGCCAGTACGCTACATCTTGACTTCAATTTAAGCTTCGGCTCACTGTTGACGGCATTTGTCCTACCTCTATTCGACGCAGATGATCCAGCAAAATAAGCTATATATTTTCCTTTCAAAGAGGACTGTATGGTTTTGGTTTGCCGGAAAGCGGGGCTGCCTCAAGCCTGCATCAAAACCTCATCATGCAGAACGTATCTTGGAGCTTCGTCGTGGGTGGAGTGCTTCAAGTGTAGTTTTGTTTCTTGATTTTTCATGGTTACTCACTCATTTTAAAATCACAATTTATCTTTTGCCCAATGAAGTGTCGTCCTCTGCCAAAATGCGTTTGTGGTTTCCAAATAATCCGGTAGGCAAAGTACAGAGTTCACAGTCAGAAATAATCGGTAACATAATTCGCTACATACTCGTAGTTGAATTGGCCCCTCCAACAAACACACACAACCTTAACCTCAACACCCGAAATTAATATGCAGCCCGGACCAAAAAACAGTATCACCGACGTGTCAGGAATCAAAGTTGGACACGCACAAGACATGAAATTGATGAGCGGAACCACGGTAGTTCTTCCAGAAGATTCTGCGGTAGCCGCAGTCGATTGCCGCGGCGGAGGCCCGGGAACGCGGGAAACAGATGCCTTGCATCCAGCAAATCTGGTTGAAGAGGTCCACGCCGTTGTGTTTAGTGGTGGTTCAGCCATGGGATTGGATGCAGCCAGTGGAGTTGTAGCCTGGCTAAAAACAAAAGGCCGCGGTTTTCCCGTAGCAGCCGGTGTCTCGGTACCAATTGTTCCAGCGGCGATTCTCTTTGACTTACTCAATGGTGGTGACAAATCCCGAACGGATGAGCGCACCTATTTTGAGTTTGGAAAAATGGCTGCGGCCAACGCCAGTTACGATTGCCCGCTAGGTAATATTGGTGCGGGAACTGGAGCAAAAGCAGGAACGCTCAAAGGTGGAATCGGGACCGCCTCTTTGCAGCAAAAAACCGAAAGCACTTTAGAAAACTCCCGCGGTGGTGACAATGGATTTACCGTAGGAGCACTGGCAGCAGTAAATCCGTTTGGTTCAGTAACAATTCCGGAACGCACAGATTTTTGGGCCTGGCCCTTTGAGCGCAACGGGGAATTCGGCGGGAGAGGTGCTCCAAAAAATCTGCCGGAAAATATTCTGGATGAAGAACAGAGAAAAATAAACGAGCTGTCGCTTGATTTCGACTTCGAAAGTCCCTTCCTGCAAGCAGAAAAATCTGAGGTTTCCGACAGCTGGCTTACTGACGATAGCGTTTCCACGAACACCACACTTTGTGTAGTTGCCACTGATGCCGCCCTCACCAAAGCTCAAGCCCAGCGGGTTGCTATTATGGCGCAAGATGGTTTTGCCCGCGCAATTCGCCCTGTTCACACGCCATTTGATGGGGACACAGTCTTCGTATTATCCACCGGGAAAATCCCACTTTCTGCCATGCCACGAATCGACATTGCACGTATAGGCATGATGTCCGCAGACTGCGTTGCCCGGGCCATTACACGTGGAGTTTATTCTGCAGAATCCTTGGGAATCTGGCCTGCTTATCGGAATTCTGTTCAATCATAATTAAAATTGCGTTTTAAAATTTTTTTTGTGATGATACCCTTTCCTTTTTTTCATCGTCTCCCAAAAGGAGATTGTTTTTATACTTCACATCTTCGGAGAAAAACATGAAATCAATTATTAGAAGGTACGTCAAATTATTACTGATCAGTGGTTCAGCGCTGATCTTTTCCGGAGCGGCTTTTGCCGGGAAATCACATTTAACGATGGGTACTGTTTTGGAGCCGCCGCATCTTGATCCGACTGCAGGAGCTGCAGCTGCGATTGATGAGGTGGTTTATGCTAATGTTTTTGAGGGACTGACCCGCATCAATCAGAATGCAGAAGTACTTCCTGCACTTGCTAAATCATGGGATATCTCTGCAGACGGACTAACCTATACATTTCATCTTCAAAACGGAGTTATATTCCATGATGGAGCCACGTTTGATTCCAGTGATGTAGTTTTTTCATTGGAGCGAGCAGCAGCTGAAAACAGCACAAATGCGCAAAAAGCACTCTTTGCTCCAATTGCTTCAGTCAAAGCACAAGGCCCAAGTACTGTAGTTGTAGCCCTGAAAACACCAAAAGGAAACTTCTTGTTTAACATGGGTTGGGGCGATGCTGTGATCGTCGATCCTTTAAGTGCCGGCTCAAACAAAAGCAAACCAATAGGTACAGGTCCATTTACTTTCAAGCGCTGGGTTAGGGGTGACCGGATTGAATTGGGTCAAAATGCAAATTACTGGGGTGTAAAACCGGCATTAAAATCTGCAACTTTCAAAATCATTCCTGATCCAGCAGCCGCTGTTGCAGCGTTGATGGCAGGTGATGTAGATGCATTTGCAAATTTTCCTGCTCCGGAAATGGCAGCACAATTTCAAAGCGATTCACGTTTTATCGTTAAAGTCGGCAGTACTGAAGGCGAAACAATCCTCTCCACCAATAACCTGCAAAAACCATTCGATGATCTACGGGTGCGCCAGGCCATTGCTCATGCGCTCAATTCACAGGAAATCATTGACGGAGCAATGTTTGGTTTTGGAACTCCAATCGGAACCCATTTTGCCCCGCACCACGCTGCTTATGTTGATCTGACCGGAACATATCCACACGATCCTCAAAAAGCCAGACAATTACTGGCCGATGCGGGTTTCCCGGGTGGATTCAAAGCAACGCTCAAATTGCCTCCGCCAAGTTATGCACGCCGAGGTGGAGAGATTATTGCTGCACAGCTCAGTAAAGTCGGTATTAAGCTGGAAATTATTCCTGTTGAGTGGGCTCAATGGCTTGATCAAATTTTTAAAAATAAAGATTTTGATCTGACGATCGTTTCACATACTGAACCAATGGATATTGGTATTTACACACGCCCAACATATTATTTCCAATACCGTAACCCCGGCTTCAATGCTGTAATTAAAAGCCTGAACGTAACCTCTAATCCAAAACGCCGCTACGCCCTAATGGGTGCTGCACAGGCAATTCTGGCCAAAGACGCAGTCAACGGGTTCCTTTTTCAATTGGCAAAACTGGGAATCTGGAACAAAAACGTGAGTGGACTTTGGGAAAACAGCCCAGTCCAGGCTAATGACTTGACAGGTGTAAGCTGGAAAAATTAATACCTTAAGAGGCGCTTTCGGCAGTTTACCGGAGCGCCAACCCTACCAAATGAAATGACAACCTTCCTGGTAAAACGCTTTTTTGCATTGCTTATCACCTTGCTGGTGGCTTCACTGATAATTTTTTTGTTGCTGGAAATCCTTCCAGGTGATCCCGCATCAATCATTCTTGGAGTTGGTGCTCAGGAAGACACATTAACCGCTCTCCGGGCAGAAATGGGACTGAACCTTTCTGCTCCGGAAAGATACTTCCGTTGGATTGCAGGTGTCCTGACTGGTGATTTTGGCCGCAGCTACACTTACGACACTCCTGTTTCTTCTTTGATTCTAGAACGCCTTTCTCTCAGTTTACCACTGGCCTTTCTCGCCATTTCTCTTTCAACTTTACTGGCCATTCCTTTTGGAGTCCTGGCTGCAGCAAATCATAAGCATTTTTCTGATACCGGAATCATGGGCTTTGCGCAATTGGGAGTCGCCGTTCCCAATTTCTGGTTTGCCATTCTTTTGATTTTATTTTTTTCCGTCAAACTGGGCTGGTTTTCTGCAGGAGGATTT